>Ga0111538_10000104_pt1 | contig 93119 bp, 73 predicted proteins | sample SoiMethybrSBSTD1_FD_79669 | JGI IMG/M metagenome (GOLD analysis project Ga0111538, IMG submission 79669) | Bulk soil microbial communities from a Populus tree surrounding site in Tennessee, USA - Soil MetaG P. TD hybrid SBSTD1 (version 2)... | ecosystem: Environmental > Terrestrial > Soil >... | reverse complement strand
GTCGGTATCCTCGGGCTTCACAAGATCCAGGATCGGCCGATCGCCGTCGGCGGCCAGGTGCAGGTCCGTCCGATGATGTACGTCGCGCTGACCTACGATCACCGGATCGTCGATGGCGCGGAGGCGGTCCGCTTCCTGGTCAGGGTCAAGGAGCTGGTCGAGGATCCCGGCGCGCTCCTGCTGGACTAGCGTTCGTGGCTTCGGAGATCGTCCGCATCATCGACCAGCTGGATCGCGAGCACGCCGGCGATCCCTGGCACGGCAGCCCGCTCCGGCAGATTCTCGAAGGCATCGATCACCGGCAGGCGGCTCACCGTCCTCTGCCGGACGGGCACACCATCTGGGAGCTCGTCCTGCACATGATCTCGTGGAAGAACGAGGTCAGGCGGAGGATTGCAGGCGCACCCGCCGCCACGCCGCTCGAAGGAGACTGGCCCACTCCGCCTCGCGCGACACCTGAGTCCTGGCAGGACACGCTCGCCGCGCTCGAAGCCTCACATCGCTCGCTGGTGTCGTCGGTGGCGAGCCTGCCTGAAGACAAGCTGTTCCAACCCACCAACGATCCCCGCGATCGTGAAAGCGGTGCGGGCGTCGATCACTACGTCCTGCTCCACGGCATCGTGCAGCACGACGTCTATCATGCGGGGCAGATCGGGATATTGAAGAAGGCCGGGATGGCGTGACCTTGGGCCCGCAGCCCGCAGCCCGCAGCCCGCGGACTGCGGAGTGCGGACCGCCGATCTTCAATGTGTCATCGCGTACAGCAACACATTGATCCCAAACGCGTAGCCCTCGACCGAGAAGGTGTAGAAGTAGTTCCGATCGTCGCCTTCACGTTCCCACGAGTCGCCAATGTCGGTGTTGTAGGTGATGAGCACCATGAGGCGGCCCTTTGCGTCCGAGATGCCGCGCGCGTGAGGAACCGCGCTGTCCGAACCGCGCTCCGAGGTGTCGCCGTAGCCCATCCAATGATTGATGGATGGGATTTGCGGAACGCGGTTGACCGTGAATTGGGTGCGGTACATCGGATGATCGCGCGGCAGATCGCGCATGGGATACTGCGCCGGCGGCAGTACCTTGCTGAACTCCGACTCCCACACGTCCCAGGCATACGAGCCCCAGAAGTCGTCGGCCCAGAGGAAGCCGCCCTTCTGCAGGTACTCACGCAGCTTCGCGGCTTCTTCGGGGCTGAAGTAGGCGCGGCCCACTTCCGTCATCATGATGAACGGGCACTGGAAGAGCGCGGGATCGGTCAGCTGCATCACGAGGTGATTGGGCTCTCCCGCGGCGTCGGTGCTGATCTGGGTCCTGGTGAGCTCGGATAACCGGATCGAGAGATTGATATCGGCGCGGGGATAGTCGACAGCCCAGCTGCCGCCGTCGCCCATGCCGTTGGCTGAGAAGGCGATCCGGCAGAAGTTGAAACGCCCGTCGAAGCTTTCAGGTGTGGGCGTGCGGACGTTGAAGAACCCGCCGCGGCGGCGCTGAGCGTCGGCGACCGCGACGATTGACAGCGCCAGAAGGAGCGCAACGACAGGTATTCGTACTCGCCGGCCCATGGACCATTCTATGCCCGCGGCCGTCAGACCGAAATCGGATCGGCGGTTTAGCCACGGTCTGACTCTTTCCGGCGTGTTACGATCCCAGGTATTTCCTCGCAAGAATGGCCACTTACACCGCAAAAGACATCACGGTTCTCGAAGGGCTCGAACCGGTTCGCAAGCGTCCGGGCATGTATATCGGCGGCGTTGGTGCCGCCGGCCTCCATCACCTGGTCTGGGAGATTCTCGACAACTCGATAGACGAGGCGATGAACGGCTACGCCTCGAACGTCACGGTCACGCTGCACGACGACGGATCGTCGGTGACGATCACGGACGACGGCCGCGGCATTCCGGTCGACAAGCATCCGAAGACCAAGAAGAGCGCCCTGGAGGTCATCTTCACCACGCTCCATGCGGGCGGCAAGTTCGAAACCGGCAGCTACAAGACGTCGGGCGGTCTGCACGGCGTCGGCGCGAGCGTCGTCAACGCGCTGTCGAAGGAATTGATCGCCACGGTGCGCCGGGACGGCGCGCAGTGGGAGATGAAGTTCAAGCAGGGCCAGGTGGTCGGCTCGCTGAGCAGGAACGGCGCGGCGCGCGGGACGGGCACGACAGTGTTCTTTCGGCCCGACTCCACGATTTTCCCGAAGGTCGAATTCGACCCGGAGCTGATTCGTCAGCGCCTGGAGGTCTCGAGCTATCTGCACAAGGGCGTGAAGCTGGTGTTCGAAGACGAAGCGCAGAAGGAGCGTGTCGTTTTCCAGCACACTGAAGGGCTCGCCGATTACCTGAAAAAGATCGTCGTTGAACGTTCGGCAGCGCCGGTGCACGAAGTGCCGTTCACGATCTCGAAGGAGAGCGACGGTTCCAACCTCCGGCTCGATCTCGCGATGCAGTGGACGCAGTCCACCGACGAGCACGTCCGCAGCTACGTGAACGGCATTCCGACCGGCTCGGGCGGGACCCATGAAAACGGGTTCCGGGCGGGGCTGGGCAAGGCGGTGCGGAACTTCCTCGACACGCACAACCTGTCGCCCAAGGGCGTCACGCTGACGGCTGAAGACATCCGCGAAGGCCTGATCGCGGTACTCAGCGTGTTCGTGCAGGAACCGCAATTCCAGGGCCAGACCAAGGATCGTCTCAACAATCCCGAGATGTTGTCCGCGGTCGACTCGCAGGTCCGGCCGGCGCTCGAGCACTGGCTGAACACGAACATCAGCGTCGCCGAATCAATCGTCGCCCGCATCATCCTCGCAGCCCGCGCGCGCGAGGCCAGCCGCGCGGCGCAGCAGGAGGTGGTGCGCAAGGGGCCGACCTCGAGCCGTCTGACGCTTCCCGGCAAGCTCAGCGACTGCAGTTCCTCCGGACGCGACGACAGCGAGCTGTTCATCGTCGAAGGCGATTCGGCGGGCGGATCTGCGAAGCAGGGGCGCGATCGCACGCGCCAGGCGATCCTGCCGTTGCGCGGCAAGGTACTCAACACCGAGAGCGTGTCGACGGCGAAGGTGCTGGAGAACAAGGAGCTCGCCGATCTCGTCACCGCGCTCGGCTGCGGGATCGGAAAGAACTTCGATCTCTCACGCGTGCGCTACGGCCGCGTCATCATCCTCGCTGACGCCGATTCCGACGGTCATCACATCGCGACGCTGCTCCTGACGTTCATGTACCGGCACATGCCCGGCTTGATCATGTCAGGCCGCGTCTTCCTCGCTCAGCCTCCGCTCTACCGGATCGACATCGCCAAGGAAACGTTCTGGGCGCTCGACGACGGGCACCGGGATCGTCTGCTGAAACTGCACGCGAATGGCCGATCCAGGCCTGAAATCACGCGGTTCAAGGGCCTCGGGGAGATGATGCCGAAGGTGCTGTGGGAGACCACGCTCAACCCGCGCACGCGCCGCCTGCTGCGCGTGGACATCTCGGATCAGATCATCACAGACCGTGTGATCAACGAGCTGATGGGCAAGGATCCGTCGGCCAGGTTCCGCTTCATCATGGAGCGCGCGGAAGAAGCCGAAGAACTGGACGTATAGCTCATTCCACCGACTTCGACTCGTGTGGCTCGGCTGAGAATGATGGGCTGACTGCAACACTCCACACCGACACGTACAATCAGTGGATGCGCGCACGGACGGGTTCCGCGAGTCTTCCGCTGCACTCCGGCAAGGCGCCGGCGTGGCTTTTCTCGCGCATGATCCGGCTCTCGCGCGAGGTCGCCACGCACATCGTCGCCGAGTTCGGGCCCGACGAGATGCTCCGGCGGCTTTCGGATCCGTTCTGGTTTCAGGCGTTCGGCTGCGTGCTCGGGTTCGACTGGCACTCGAGCGGTGTGACCACGACGGTGACCGGGGCGCTCAAGGAAGGGATTCGCGGGCTCGAGCGCGAGCTGGGATTCTTTGCGGGTGGCGGGAAGGGTGCTGCGTCGCGCAAGACACCGTCGGAAATCGAAAACGTTTGTCACCGGATCTCGATCGATCCGCGGCCGCTCGTGTACGCGAGCCGGATGTCGGCGAAGGTCGATAGCGCGGCCGTGCAGGACGGTTACCAGCTCTATCACCACTCGTTCTTCTTCACGCCTTCGGGCGGCTGGTGCGTGGTTCAACAGGGGATGAACGATGCCAATGGCATGGCGCGGCGGTATCACTGGCTGGCCGCGACCGTGAAGAGCTACGTGGACGAGCCGCACGCCGCGATCTGCGCCGAAGCGGAGGCGCCCACCCTGAATCTCGTGGCGCACGAGAGCAAGCCGGTCAGGACGGCTTCTGCGGAGCTGGCGCGGGAGAAGCCCGGCGTGGTGCTCTCAGCACTCCGCGGCGTGCCGGCACTGACCATGCCGCGCCGGCACGCGGTCCTGATCGCGGATGTGAACACCCGATACCTGGAAAAGATCCTGCTGAAGACCTACGAGCGCGTGCCGGACGACTTCGAGACGCTGCTCGGAATGGAAGGCGTCGGCGCGCGGACGTTGCGCGCGCTCGCGCTGACCTCGGAGATCATCTACGGCACGCCAGCCAGCACGCGCGATCCCGCCAGGTTCTCGTTCGCACACGGCGGCAAGGACGGATTCCCGTATCCGGTCGATCGGGAGACTTACGACAAGACCGTCGAAGTGCTGCGCGATGCCGTTACCCGCGCCGGCATCGATCGATCGGAACGGGTTGCGGCCTTGAAGCGACTCGTACGTTTCGGCGACGAACGGCTGCGGCAGCGCGGAATCACCCGCAACGGCACCAATCGCTAGTGCGTCGAATCGCGGCGCAGCTCCTCAGCTCGTACCTGCTCGTCTGGGCGCCTGGCATGTTCGCGATCGAGCTGCTTTCGGCGCTGCCATCGATGGGAATGCGTGGTCCGCTCGCATGGATCGAGCTGGCGGTGCACGGGGTCGTGGCGACGCTGTGCGCGATCGCGGGCCGGATGATCCGGGTTGGCGCACCTGCCGCGACGACGCTCGCCGCGACCGGCATCATCGCACGCGCCGCGGTCTCGATTCAGTCGCTGTTCTGGACGCTGCTGCCTCGGGATGTCGCACCTGGCGCTCGCGGCGTGTTCACCGCGCTGGCCTGCGCGAACGCAGCGCTATGGCTCGGTGTGGTGGGTTGGGTGCGGAGTCGCGAGTAATCAGTCTCCAGTTTCCAGTAGTCAGTTCCCAGTGGCTCCAGGTTCCTCACTGGATACTGGCAACTGTCAATTCCCCACCGTCAGCACAATCTTTCCAACCACCTCGCCCGATTCGAGCAACCGGTGCGCCTCCGCGGCGTTCTCGAGCGGCACCGTTCGATCGATGATCGGTGCGACGATGCCCGACGAGAGCAGCGGCCAGACGTGCTGTTCGAGGTCGCGGGCGATGGCGGCCTTTTCGGCTACCGATCGTGGTCTCAGTGTCGAACCGGTCAATGTCAGGCGGCGCTGCATGATGATCCTGAGATCGATCTGGCTCTTCGCACCGCCCTGCAGACCGATCTGAATCAGGCGTCCGTCCACGGCGAGCGCCTTGAGATTGCGCTCCAGGTAGTCGCCGCCGATGATGTCGAGGATCACGTTCGCGCCGCGGCCCGCGGTGAGCTCGGTGATCGCCTCGACGAAATCCGTCGTCTTGTAGTTGATCGCGCGGGCGCCCAGGGTTTCGCAGGCGGCGCACTTCTCGGCGGATCCGGCCGTCGCGTACACCGAAGCGCCGAACGCCCGCGCGAGCTGAATCGCGGTGGTGCCGATGCCACTCGTACCGCCGTGCACGAGCAGGCTTTCGCCGGTGGCGAGCTTCCCCCGCTGAAAGACGTTGGTCCAGACGGTGAAATAGGTTTCCGGGATCGCCGCGGCCATGACCGGATCCAGGCCCGCGGGAACGGGCAGGCACTGGGGCCCCGGCACCGCTACACGCTCGGCGTACCCTCCGCCCGCCACCAGCGCGCACACGAGATCGCCTGGCGCCCACCGCGAGGTCTCGCCCTCGAGCACGGGACCGACCTCGAGGATGGTGCCTGAGATCTCCAGGCCTGGAACGTCAGGCGCCCCCGGCGGCGGCGGGTACTTGCCTTGCCGCTGCATCAGGTCCGGCCGATTCACACCCGCCGCGTGGACTTCGACGAGCACTTCGTTCACGCCAGGCTCAGGTGATGGACGCTCAACCGGCCGAAGCACCTCCGGCCCACCGAAACTGCTGATTTCAATGGCGATCATGATTTAACCGATCCATGACTCCGCCTGCCTCGCCGAAGCGCGGAGCGCGAAGGCGGGAAGCGCGAAGGCGGGGAGGGAGCCATTGGCGTGTAGTACCGCGCCAGCCAGCGGCTGAGACCATCGAGGCCCGGAAAGAGCACGCGCTCGTTGACGTTCGCCTGGTCGAGGTGATCACGGATCTCCCATTTGAGCCTGGCTGGAATCCGGACCTTGCGGGAGAGTTTCGGATGGCTCGCGAGCCACTCGTCGAGGCGTGCAGACGGGCTCGACATCAACGAGAACAACGCCAGCTGGTTCAATATCCGGCGATCCACCGCCGGCGGTTCCATGAACACCACGAACGGATCGCGCCGGAGCGCATCGAAGTCGCGGAGCGAGGCGAACACCTGGAGCATTTCGACCGTGAATGTGTCCGACGCTTCGTGATCGAGAATGCGCCGGAGCCGCGGGGGCAGCCGCTTGTTGGCCTCGACGAAGTTCACACACCAGACCATTCCGTCCTGCTTGAAGGTGTCCGGATCGTCGGTGGCGAAGTGCAGCGCGACGAGCGGCGAGTAGGTCCAGTCGAGCAGGCGGGTTGGCAGGCCGCGGTGCTGGCCGAGCGCCATCCAGTCCCAGATCGAGTCCTGGCGGGAGACTTCGCCGTGCGCGTACTTCCGGAAATTGCGCAGCAGCGCCAGTTCCAGCCGGCGGACATCAGCGCGGCCTCCTGCCAGCCGGACCAGCGAGCTCGCCAGGGTGTGCGTCGCGATCGACGCGCCCCGGAACGCGTAGGGTGAACGGAACCGCTGCAGGTTCGCGTTCCATGACCCCTCGTACAACTCGTCGACGATATCGAGCCAGTTCGGCAGAAGAGCACTCCGTTGTACGGCTACTTGAGCGTCGAAGGAAGTCGCGGCGACGACAGCAGCTTTTCGAATTCCTCCCATCGGCGGGCGTCGGTCGCGTTCGCACCGGCGCGAGTCTCGACGAAGCGGCGCACCAGATCCTTGCCCACGTTGTAGTTGATGGTGTAGCTGCGGTACTGGTCCAGGAATCGCACGCGCTGTTCGGCGCGCTCCTTCGGCATCAGCGCGTATCGCTCGAGCCACGCCGCTGCTGCCGCCCGATCGATCTTGCCGTTCAGATACCGTCGCGCCGCTTCGTTGCCGGCATAGGAGAGCTGATCGACGAGGGCCTGCACGCGGTAATACTCCTCGGCGTTCGCAGGATCGAGGCCGGCGGCCGGGAACAGCGCCTTTCGCTCGAATGCGATCCGCTGAGGACCGGGGAACGCCACCTCGATGCCGTAGTTGGCGGTGCCTTCAGCGATCAGTGATTGCGGCGAGAACAGCGGGTAGACCGAGAACTCGATCCAGCCGCGGTCGCGCACCAGGTGCTTTTCCAGCAGCGCGTTGTAGACATGGTGGCCGGGATAGCCTTCGTGGCAGGCGAGGTCCACCGCGCGGTCGATGTAGATGGGCAGGTCGGTGTTCACCTGGATCAGGCTCCGGAAGGTTCCCTGATACCAGTTGTAGCCGCTCCAGGACTTGTTGGTGACGTACTCGATCGTGAACCGCTCCGATTCAGGAAGCTTCACGTGCGCAAGCGTTCGTTCGCGGCATCCGTGAATCGCCGCCTTGAAGACGGTATCGACCTTGTCCCGCGGGATCACGAATCGGCGACGGAACTCCTCGTAGCGCGAGACGAGCGGACCGCTGCCTGGAAAGATCTTTTCGAGCTGGTCGAGAATCTTCTGGAAATGTGCTTCCGGGAGCGTCGGTGCGACCGCGTCATAGAGCGCCTTCGACTCCTCGTCGAATGTGAGCCGCTCTCCTTTGAGCATCCTGATCCGCGCCTCGACGGCGCTCAGCTGCCGTTCGAGGTAATGGTGCCGCAACGTCTCCATCTCGGCGGAGGGGACCGGCGTTTTCCTCACCGAGCCAAGGAGCGTACGCGCACGTTCTGCGAGCTCGTCGAGCGATGCCTTCGCCGACTCCGCCTGTTGCTTCCATTCCGCCGGGCCGTAATAGGCGTCGACGTAATCCCGATCGTGCTGGCCGAGCGCCAGCACCAGCTTCACGTAGCGTTCCGCGATGTCATTCATGGCTGCTGACGGTTGGGCCCCGCGGCCGCGGGCGCCAGGCGCCGCGGGCGGTGCCGGAGTCTGCGCCGCGAGCGTGACCGCACCAAGCATGGCTGCCGCGATGACAGAAAAACGGCCCTTCATATCAGCGCTATTTTGACACGACGCCAGCACTGGCCTATTTCGTCCGACCGGCACGCTGGTGGCAACGGTTTTGAAGGTCGCGGTACCGCGAAACGACATGCGCTCGTTCTTCTACTCGCTGCTTGGTTATTTCCTGACCCCGGCGGGACTGCTTGTGATGGGTGCGCTCGACTCGTCGCTCATCTTCTTTCTCCCGCTCGGCATCGACTTCGCGGTCATCGTGCTGTCTGCCCGGCAGCCGCACCTGTTCTGGCTGTATGCGCTCCTGGCCACGGCGGGATCGGCGCTCGGCGCGGCCGTCACGTTCTGGATTGGGCGCAAAGTAGGGGAGCACGGCCTCGGCCGCCTGATGAAGCCGGCGCGGCTGAAACGAGTGCAGAACCGGGTCGCGGGGCACGCGGGCGTCGGCGTCGCCGTGCTCGGCCTCATTCCGCCGCCGTTTCCTTTTACGGCCTTCGTGCTGGCCAGTGGTGCGTTCGGTGGTCATGCGTGGACCTTCTTCACGACGATGGCAGCGGTGCGGCTGGTGCGCTTCGCCGCCGAAGGTGCCCTCGCTGCCATCTATGGCCGCCGCATCCTCGCGTGGATGAAGTCCACGACCTTCGAAGTGATCATCGGCGCGCTGATCGTGCTGGCGATTACCGGGACCATCGTGTCCGGCGTGGCCGTGTATCGAAGCACGCGAAGACCGGGGAAGCCCGCGGACAGTGACCAGTAACCAGTTCCCGGTTGCCCTGAAGCGGACAAGTCTCAGATCGAGAACCGAAGGAGTGCCGCCGCTCCGCCGTAGTCTTTGAGCACCTCAGGGTCTTCGACGAAAGTGATCCGCGCGCCGGTTTGTGCGGCCTTGGTGATCAGCTCGTCGGCCAGTCGTACGGTCTCGGCCCGCGCTTCCGCAGGCTCGCCCGCAGCGACGGTCTCGAGGACCGGCTCTGGCAGCACTGCTTCGAGGCTGTCGGAGGCGGTGGCGCCCACCGGCTGCAGCTCGCGCAGGTTGGCCGTAATCAGCAGCTCGTCGACCTGGCCCTTGATCAGCGCGTCGAGCGTGTCCTGCGGGCCGACCACGCCGAGCCCGCCGGAGCGGAACGCGCCAACGGCTGCCTCGACCTTTTCACGCTCGGTCTGGCTGCACGGTGCTGGCTCTACCGGGGGCTGGAGGCTGGGGGCTGGACGCCTGCAACTGGCAACGCCATCGCGCGCGTCGCTACAATAGGCACGTCTTGACCAGGATCACGCCGGGCCCACCTCCCGAGCTCACGATAGACGGAACCGTCGCATGAAATTGCGGCAGGTGCCGTACTGGCTCGACCGCTTTCCGCCCCGGCGCCGCCCTTCGTTCCCTCGCCTTCGCAGCGGCCTTCAGACCCGGGTGGTCATCGTGGGCGGCGGGCTGACCGGTGTCGCCTGCGCATGGACTCTGTCGGCGGCACGTATCCCCGTCGTCCTGCTCGAAAAGGACCGCATTGGTGGCGCGGCAACGGCCGGCACGGCCGGCCTGGTTCGCGAAGATTTTGACGGTCTTTTCGCCGAGACAGTCAAACGGCATGGACTGCGAAGCGCCCGTACGCTCTGGCAGGCGATGCGGCGCGCCTCGCTGGAGTTTCCGGCCGCACTGAGGCGTCTCGGCGCACGAGTGGATCTGGCGCCGCAACCACTTCTGGATCTTGCGCCCGGCGACCGCGAGGCGGCTGCGGTGCTCCGGCGCGACTACGCAGCCCGGCGTGCCGCCGGGCTGGATCACCGTTGGATCACCTCGTTAAACCTCCGGCGCGAGACGCGGGTCGAAGGTATGGGCGCGATCAAGACGGCAGCCTCCGTGGTCGATCCGTATCGCGTCTGCCTGGCGCTGCTCAATGCCGCCGTTTCCAAGGGGGCAGACGTCTACGAACGATCCGAGGTCGTGCGCATTCGCGCCCGAAGCCGCACAGTGGAAGTGGCCACGACCGGCGGAACGGTTTCTGCCGAATTCGTCATCGTTGCCGGAGGCGCGTCGATTCGTGATCTTCGTCAGCTTCAACGGCACCTCCGGCCCCGGCATGGTTATGGCGTCGTCACCGCCCCGCTCACCGGCCCAGTGAGGCGGGAACTCGGGGCGAGATCGGCGAACCTGAGGCTGGGCGGCGAGCACCCGAAGTTCGTCCGTTGGCTGCGTGATGATCGAGCGCTTGTGGAAGGGGCCGATCAGGATCCGGTCGCCGCGCGCGCCCGCGAGCAGGCCGTAAAGCAGCGATCGGGACAGCTGATGTACGAGCTGTCGCTCCTGTTCCCGGCGATTTCCGGCACGCCGGCCGAGGGGGGCTGGTGGTTGCCGTTCGACGATACCGTCGATGGCTTGCCGTATATCGGCACCCACCGGAATTTCCCCCGTCACCTGTTCGCGCTCGGTCTGGGCCGTCACGGTGCCAGCGCCTCATGGCTTGCGGCCCGGGTTCTGTTGCGGCACCTTGCAGGGGAGCCAGCAAAGGGGGATGATCTCTTCGGCTTTTCGAGAATCCTGCAGTCGCACTGAACCGCGCCGTCCCCGCCTCCGGCGGGGCAACCCGGGAGTCCGAACTGAACTAAAATACCCGCCCACTCTTCGGCGTCCAGTCTGGAGACCATGACCATGGCGAGGGGACGCGAGCAACACATCGAACACCTGCTGCGGCGTGCAGCGATCGGGGCGGCCGAGGAGGACGTCACCCGATACGCGGCGATGCCGTACGTCGCGGCCGTCGAGCGGCTGCTCAACTTCGAGCGGTTCCCGGACGACGTGGACGACCAGATCGGCCGTCCCGGCTACGTGGGCGTGACCGCCCGGGCAGCGGGTGGTTTCCAGCCTCAGACCAACATCGACGACACCCGGCAGCGGTGGTTGTTCAGGATGGTGCACAGCGAGCGCCCGCTGCAGGAGAAGATGGCGCTGTTCTGGCACAACCACTTCGCCACTGCCTATTCGAAAGTCAGTGGCACGGTTGGCGCGGTCGACGCGACGCGCATGTTCGCGGCGAAGTCCGGCGAGCTCGCCCCGGGCGTCATCGGCCAGCTCGAACTGTTCCGACAGCACGCTCTCGGCAATTTCCGCGATCTGCTGGTCGCGGTCGCGAAGGACCCCGCGATGCTGGTGTGGCTCGACGGACGTCTGAATGTCCGCGGCCGGCCCCAGGAGAACTTCGCGCGAGAGCTGATGGAGCTCTTCACGATGGGCGTCGGGACGTTTCCGGAAACCGACGTGTACGCCGGCGCGCGGGTATTCACGGGTTGGAATCTCGCACGGCCGAACAACGCGTACTACCAGTTCAACTACGTCGCGGGCTCGCACGACACCGACGCCAAGGAATTTTCGTTCCCGATCTACACGAACGGCAGCAGAGTGATCCCGGCCCGGGCTGCCGCGCAGGGAATGCAGGATGGTCTCGATCTGATCGATGCCGTCGCCCGGCATCCTGCGACCGGTCCTCGACTCGCCCGGAAGCTTTACACCTTCTTCATGAACGAGACCGACGCCCCGGATCAGGCGCTGCTCCAGGACGTCGCGAAGATTTATTACGACAGCGGCTTCGAGATCAGGCCGATGGTGCGTCGGCTGCTGACGTCCGCGCAGTTTCACGAGGATCGCAACTTCTACAAGCGCTACTCGTGGCCGGTGGAGTTCGTGGTCCGTTCGCTGAAGGAGGTTGGCTGGAACGGCTTCTCGCTGGCCAATACGCTGACGCCTCTGGTCAACATGGGGCAGCAGCTCTTCGAACCGCCCGACGTCGCCGGCTGGGAGCTCGGTCCGGGATGGTTCTCCACCGGCGGCATGCTGTCGCGAATGAACTTCGCCGCGCAGCTCGCGCTGAACCAGAAGTTCAATCTGCGCGATCAGGCGCGATCGGTCGCCAAGACACCCGAGTCGCTGCTCTCGTTCGTGCTCGACAGGTTGACACCCAACGAGTTTGCGCCGGCGTCATACAACGCCCTTCTCGACTACGCGCGCGCGGGAGTCAACTGGACCGGATCGGACGATCAGGTCGCGACGAAGGCGTCGGGCCTCGTGCACCTGGTTGTCGGATCGGGGGACTATCAGTTCATGTAGCTCATAGCCGCGGGTTCGCGGCTCGCGGGTTCGCCGGTTCGGCGCGGCCGCGAAAAGAGGTCATGAAGCTCTTTTCGAACCGCGAGCCCCGAACCGCGAACCGCGGAAGCGAAGGAACACATGGCCATCACTCGACGTGAATTCGTGCGGGGCGGTGTCGCGGCATTCACGGTCGGCTTTTCCGCGCCCGCATTCATCTCCGACCTCGCTCGCGCGCAGGGCCGGGCGCAGCGCAACCTGGTGATCCTGTATTTGAGCGGCGGCAACGACGCGCTGAGCACGCTCATTCCCTACACCGACGCCCAGTACTACGCCCGTCGTCCGACGATTGCGATACCAGCGGCGAACGTGCTGCAGATTGGCACCGATCGCGGCGGGAGCGCCCTGGGCCTGAATCCGCGGCTCGGCGGCCTGAAGTCGATCTTCGATGCCGGCCGCCTCGCGATCATCCAGCGCACCGGCTATCCGAACTCCAGCCGGTCGCATTTCCAGGGCACGGACATCTGGTCGACCGGTGACCCGTCGTCGCCGCAAGGCACCGGTTGGCTGGGGAGGTATCTCGATACGCTGCCGTCGCCGGTCGATCCGCTGAGCGCGTGGTCCACGGTCCGCGAGACACCCCGTACGCTGCTTGCCCGCACCGTGGGCGTTCCCTCGATTCCGAGCGTGGCCGGCTATGCATTCGCGAGTCCGAACTCCGCCGCTGACGCCGCCTTCGGGCGCGACAGCGCCCTGAGAATCGCGTCCCATTTGCCGGCCGACAAGCCCCATCTGGCTTTCGTCAACTCGACCGCGCAGGGCGCCTTCGCCACGCTCGACCGTGTCGCTCAGGTCAACACCTACGTGTCCTCGGTCGCCTATTCCAACAATGGCTTCGCCCAGGCGCTCCGAGCGGTTGCCGGCGCGATCTCGAAGGGAATCGGCACCCGGGTGTTCTGGGTGCAGACCGGCGGCTACGACACGCACGCGCTGCAGAATCCGAACGCCGCCAACGGCGCGTACTCCGGGTTGATGACGACGCTGAACGACGGGATCACGTCGTTCTATCGCGACCTCGAGAATCAGGGGCTGCTGCGCGACACGCTGATCCTCCAGTTCTCGGAGTTCGGCCGCCGCATCACCGAAAACGGCAGTAGCGGCACCGATCACGGCGCCGCGGGCCTGATGATGGCGATCGGTGGGACCGTCCGCGGCGGTCTCTATGGCACCGCCGCCCGCCTCAGCCCGACGCCGGACAACCAGACGCTCGAGAACAACTCAGGCGACGTCCGCCACGAAACCGACTTCCGCTCGGTCTATTCGAAGGTCATCGACTCGTGGCTTGGTGCGGACGCGAACGCGATCCTGGGGGGAGACTTCAGAGGCGGGGCGCCGACGTTTCTCTAGAGAATGCCGTCAAGGCAAAAGGGAAAAGGCAAAAGGGAAAAGTTGTCCCTTCTGCCTTTTGCCTTCTGCCTTGTCAGCGTCAGTCTCCGAAGATCCCCCTGAAAGCGATGTCCAATTCCGGATACCGAAAGTGATACCCGAGCGCCTGCGCGTGTGCGGGGACGACGCGCTGGCCGGTCAGGATCGAGTTCGCGAACTCACCGAGCACCAGCTTGAGTGCAAAGCCCGGCGCGGGCAGAAGTGCCGGGCGCCTCAGCGAGTGTCCCAGCGCGCGGGCGAACTCGCGGTTGGTCACGGGGTGCGGGGCCGTGACGTTGAACGTGCCTTCGGCGTCGGGGGTCTGCACGATCCAGCGGACCATTTCGATCCAGTCCAGGCGGTGCACCCACGACATGTACTGGCGGCCCGAGCCCATGGGGCCGCCGGCGAACAGCCGGAATGGCGTGATCATCCGGCCCAGGGCTCCCCCGGACTTTTCGAGGACGAGGCCGGTGCGGATGATTGCGCGCCGGGTGCCGTCACGCGCGGCCTTGTGCGCCTCGGCCTCCCAGTCCTCGCAGAGATGGGCAAGGAAATCGCCGCCGGCGCCGTCGCGCTCGGTCCTCGGTTCGGCGCCTGAGTCGCCGTAATACCCGACGGCACTGGAACCGATGAACACCTTCGGCGCGACCGCGGCCTGCGTGATGGCGGCCGCGAGGCTCCGTGTCGCAAGAAGCCGGCTGTCGCGCAGCTCCGCCTTCCGCTGCGGGGTCCATCGCTTTCCGCCGATGGACGATCCGGCGAGATTGATCACCGCATCGGAGCCCGAAACGCACTCGGCCCACGGGCCGCTCCCGCCGTCCGGGTTCCAGCCGACGCGGCTGATGCCCGGGACGCCGGTGCCCGACTCGTGACGCACTTCGCCGGGTGCCAGTCCGCGCGTCAGGAGCCGCACGTCGTGGCCATCCTCGGCATAGGTTTCGGCCAGCGGGCTTCCCAGGAAGCCCGTGCCGCCTGCGATCACTACACGCATGCGTTCATCCTTCCTGCCCGATAAACCTGATATTGGACGGAGCAGGGCCGCGCGAAGTTTGCACTATAATCACCATCCTTTTCGTTTTCAGTAACTTGCGGAGCATTCGGATGCGTCGTGTGGCGGGGGCGTGCCTCGGGCTCCTGTTTGCCGGAGGCCTGGCGGCTCAGGAGGGGACGTTTCCGGTTCCTGCCAACGTGACCACCGACGGTGTTCCCGCCATCCCTCTTTCGCTGGTGCAGGCGGTGGCCCCGTACGGCCAGTTCCGTCAGGCGATCCTGCGCGCGTGGCACCCGACCGAGCGGGAAATCATCATCACCACCTCGTTCGGCGCGGTGCCGCAGCTTCACCGGGTGAGGACGCCCGGCGGAGCCCGGACGCAGATCACGTTTTTCACCGACGGTGTGGCGACCCGGTCTGGGGCCGTGTTTGTTCCCAACGGCCAGTCGGTCGTGTTTCAGAAGGACACCGCAGGCGGTGGAGAGGCGAATCAGCTCTTCCGGTACGATCTGGCTCGCGGCACGCCGGTGATGCTGACCGACGGCAAATCGCGGAACGGCGGCCCCGCAATTTCCCGAACGGGTCTCATCGCGTACGACTCGACCGAGCGCGACGGGAAGAACCGCGACCTCTACATCATGAACCCGGTGTCTCCTGCTTCTCGCCGTGTGCTGATACAGGGCGAAGGGAGATGGTTGGCTGTTGACTGGAGCTCCGACGAGAAGACCGTTCTCGCGCTGCAATTCGTTTCCAGTTCCGAGACGTTCCTGTGGACCGTGCGTGCGGATACGGGCGAAAAGACGTTGATCACGCCGAAGGAAGCCACGCCGGTCGCGTGGGCGCTGCCAACGACTCCGGGGCCGAGAGAGCAGTGGGCAACGGCGGCATTCGCTCCCGACGGACGCACGATCTACGCGCTGAGTAATCGGGGCGGCGAAACGACCCGTGTCTGGCGGTGGAACGGCTCGGGCTGGGCTGCCGTGACCTCCGCCGATCAGCCGGTCGAGACCTTTGCGCTCAAGCCGGATGGCAAGACCCTCGCGGTCGTGTTCGATGCTGGTGTGACGTCGCGCCTGCAGTTGATGGACATCAACGGCCGGCCGATCCGCACACCGGCGGTGCCGCCGGGTGTGATCTCGGAGCTGCAGTGGCATCCGGTCCGGCCCGAGGTCGGGTTCACGCTCGCCGGCGCCCGCGCGTTCAACGACGTGTACTCCGTGGATCTGACGCGCGGACGCGTGGAGCGCTGGACGTTCAGCGAGATGGGCGGCGCCAACCCGGAGACGCTGCCGGATGCCGAAATCGTGAAGTGGAGAAGCTTCGACGGCCTCGAGATCTCGGGGGTTCTCTATCGTCCGCCCGCGGGCTTTACGGGCCCGCGCCCGGTGATCATCAACGTGCACGGCGGCCCGGTCGACCGCGAGCGTCCGAGAGCAATCGGCCGCAGCAACTACTTCCGCAACGAGCTGGGCATCGCGATCATTTACCCGAACGTCCGGGGCTCGTCTGGTTTCGGCCGCTCGTTCGAGGAGCTGGACAACGGCCTGCTTCGCGAGAACGCGGTCAAGGACATTGGGGCGTTGCTCGACTGGATCGCGGCGCAACCCGGGCTCGACAAGAACCGCGTCATGATCGCTGGACCGAGTTACGGTGGATTCATTGCGCTGGCCGCGGGTGCGGCCTATGCCGACCGCCTGCGCGGAGTCAATCCGGCGTTCGCGATTACCGACTTCCCGGGCTTCCTGGAGACTACCGAGATGTCGCGGCAGGGCAGTCGCAACGCCGAGTACGGAGATCCCTCGAATCCGGAAGTCCGTGCGTTCCTGACGCGCATTTCCCCGCTGACCAACGCGGCAAAGCTGAAGATGCCGGTGTTCATCGCCGCCGGCGCCAGGGACACGCGGGTGCCAATCGCGCAAGCCGAAGCGCTGGTCAAGGCGCTGAAGGCCAAAGGCACGCCGGTGTGGTACGTTCGTTTCGAGGAGGCCGGGCACCAGCAACTGACGGTCCCGACCAACGACTTCAGCATTTACACTTGGGTGATGTTCGTGCAGAAGTACCTCCTCAATTAAAAAGGGCTCGAGCATGGTTGCCTCTCGCATTGTCGTGCTGATCGTCGCGGTGCTGACGATCGCAGTGCCCGCCGTCGGACAGAAGACGGTGGCAGCGCAGCTGCAGGATGCCGAGAAGCTTCTGTCCTCCGGTGATGTCGCCGGAGGCGCAGCGGCGCTGCAGAAAATCGTGGCGGCCTCGCCATCGCTCTTCGAAGCACGGCTGCCACTCGGGCGCGCGCTCGACCTGGAAGGCCGGCACGCGGATGCCCGCGTGCACCTGGAACAGGCGCTCAAGCTGGCATCAGACGACGAGCAGCGGAGCGACGCGCTGGAGGCGCTCGGAATCTCGTACGCGTTCGAGTCGAAGGCCGATGAGGCGGCGCGCTACTACCAGCGCACCTTCGATGCCGCCGTGCAGGCCGACGATCGGGGCGCCGCCGCGGGTCGCGCCAACGCGCTCGGCCGGATTTATCTCGAGTCGGGAAACGTTGGCAAGGCCGAGGAGTGGTACAAGACCGGATACGAGATGGCGAAGAAGATCCCGGGACTGCCGGCCCCGCAGGCGACGCTCTGGGAGATGCGCTGGCACAACGCGATGGGACGAATCGCCGCCCGGAAAGGACAGCGTGACGCGGCTCTGAAACACGCGGCTGAAGCGAAGTCGCTCCTGGATCGTGGCGGGAACGAGAACCAGGCCGTCTTCTATCCCTATCTGCTCGGGTACATCGCGTTCTACAGCAAGGACTACAAGGGCGCGATCGACGAGCTGTTGAAGGGCGATCAGCAGGACCCGTTCGTGCTCGGCCTGATCGCCCAGTCGTACCAGAGACTCGGCGACAAAGCGAAGGCGGAAGAGTATTTCCGGAAGGTGATCGCGATTCCGACGCACTCCATCAATTCGGCGTTCGCGCGTCCGCCTGCGCGGGCCTTTCTGCGTTGAGCCAGTCGTAGATCTCCTCCATCAGCGCGGCCAACTCCGTGCGTGTCTCCTTGAGGCGCGCGCGGGTCTGCCGTCTTGCCCGCCGCAGGAACCACCATGCGCGGATGGTGTCGGCGACCGCGGTCTCGCGCTCGACCGCAAAGAGTCCCGCGACCGCCAGGGCAGGAATCAGGACGGCGGCGAGGATGCCGGCGCGGGGCCCGAGCAGCATTCCGACTGCGATCGCGATGGCGAGCAGCCACGCCGTGTAGACGCCGGCGCCGACGAAGACCTTCGCCGTCGCCGCCACGTCGCGCTCGCTGGTCGCACGCCGGGCCAGCAGTCCCGTGAGGTGGTAAGGGACCCAGAACAGGGCGAATCCGATCACCGCGGCCGGGACCAGCAGCAGTGCACCGATCCCTTCCCGCAGTGCAAACGCGGCCGCTTCGCCAGCGGACACATCCCAGTCCAGGTGCCGGTCTCGAAGACCGAACCGCCGCAGCCGCTGGTCGTAGCGGCGCAACCTGAGCGTCGTCTCTTCGAAGCGAACGGGATCGGCCACGCGGAGCCGCGCGATGCCCTGCGCAATCGCCTGTTGGCGCGCGACCCGTTCCTCGGGACTTCGGGGGCGTCCGCGCGCCGCCGAATACAACCGCTCGACGCGTGCCACCATCGCTGCGTCGCCGCCTGGGTCGGCTTCGACGAGCAGCCGCCGCATCTCGTCGGCGATGCGCTCGGTCGCGAGCCGCGCACCATCTGTTTCCCCTGCGAGATCGAAGACGGAAAACGGCCGGCCGTAGAGCACGGTCGCGCGCGATCGAAAGGCCGTCTTGCGATCGAAGTTCAGCCCGGCGGCGATTAGCGTCACGCGGATTCCTTCCCGCTCCGCGCCGATCGCCATCCGCGCGGCGCCGGTCCTGAGCGGCTCGAGCCGTCCGGTCGAGTGGCTGACGCCTTCGGGGAACAGGCAGATCGCATCGCCGCTGGCCAGCGCCCTGTGAACCGCAGCGAAGGTCTCGACGTTCCGCGATGCGTCGACGCCCTGATCGATCCGCCGGTAGACGGGAATCGCGCCAGCCCCATTGAGAATCGGCTTGAAGGCGCCGTCGAACAACGTCGACTTGGCGAGAAAGCGGATGTCTCTTCCCGCGGTTGCCCAGATCACTGCCGGGTCGAGCAGCGCATTGGGATGGTTCGGAAGCAGCAGCACGGGTCCGCTGACTGGCACCGAGCCTGCGGTGTCCACGCGGTAGAACACCGCGGTAATCGCACGCGCGAGCGCACGGATGAGCGGAAGCGCGCGACCAGTAGCCATTCAGCGTTCTCCCGGCAGGGAGGCAACGGATCTCAAAGCGGGGCGACGGATCTCAAAGTAGAGGCAACGGATCTCAAAAACGGAGCAACGAAGTCAACGGAGGAAACGGAGCTGCTCGTCAGCGGGCAGCGGCTCGCCTACCGGGTTCGTCTGGCGCCGGCCGCACTGCGGCCGGCGTGCTGATCGTTGGTGCGATCGTGAGATGCAAGCGGCCCAGAGATCGCGGCCGCTTGTATCTCACGATCGCGCCAACGATCAGACCGCGCAACGCGCGGCCCAGACGAACCCGCCCCGCGAGCCCTCCGTTTCCTTCGTTGACTTCGTTGCTCCGTTTTGAGGTCCGTGAACTCTGAAGACTCTGCTCCCTCTAACTCCGAAACCTCCTGACACTAGGACACCGGGCGAAGGTCGGCTTCGGCGGCTCGGGCCGCGGCACGGCCCCGCTCGACGTTCACGAAGGTCAGGATCGCCGCACCGACAACGAAGAACACAGCGACCGCAAGAATGGCCGCGCGGCCCGATCCGCTCCGCTCGATGACAAACGCGAAGATCGCCGGCCCGAGGACGCCGGCATAGCGTTCGAACACGCTGAAGAAGGCAAAGAACTCCGACGATTTGTGTCGCGGGATCATGCTGGCGAACAGCGATCGGCTGAGCGCCTGCGTTCCACCCTGGACCATCCCGACCAGTACGGCCAGCGCGTAGAAGTGCGCGGCCGTCCGCATGAAGTATCCGAGCAGGGTGATCAGGATGTAGACGCCCAGTCCCACGAACACGCCGGTCCGCGCCCCGGTTCGCGAGGCGGCCATGCCGAACAGGAACGCGCAGGGCACGCCGATGAACTGCGTCAAAAGCAGGGCCGCGATCATCGCGCTCTCGGGCAGGCCGATGCCCGTCCCATAGATGGTCGCCATCCGGATCATGGTCTGGATGCCGTCGTTGTAGAGCAGGAACGCGAGCAGGAATACGAATGCGTCACGGTAGCGGCGGAGCTCCTTGAGGGTTTCCATCAACCGCGTTACGCCGCCGGTCAGTGCGCTGGCGCCGGGACGCTCGTCGAGCTCCCGGCGCACCGCCGGCTCCGGTACGCGCCGGAACAGCGGGATCGAGAACACCACCCACCACACAGCGACGCTGGCGAGCGCCAGGCGGGTGCCGGTTCCCGCGTCGGGGATGCCGAACAGCTCCGGCTTCTGGATCATCAACAGGTTGATCGCCAGCAGCATTCCACCGCCGAGATAGCCGATGGCGTAGCCGGCTGACGAGACGCGATCGAGCTGGTCCTCGCCGACCAGGTGGGGCAGCAGCGACTCGTAGAACACGATGCTGCCTGCCACCCCGATGTTGCCAATCACGAACAACACCAGCGCGAGGGACCAGTCGCCGCGCTGAATCCAGAACATTGCCGCGGTGGCGCTGGCGCCGATGGCGATGAATATCCCGAGCAGGCGCTTCTTGATGGCCGTGTAGTCGGCGATGGCCCCGAGGATCGGCGCAACGATCGCAACGATCAGGATCGCGAGCGTCGTCGCCCAGGCGAACCGGCTCATGGCCAGGGCTTCAGGGAGGTCGGCCGCCGCCACCTTCTGGTAGTAGATTGGAAAGACCGCCGCGATGATGGTGGTCTGGAACGCCGAATTCGCCCAGTCGTACATCGCCCAGGCCCGCAGATCGGGGCGACCGAGGCCGAGCCGATCCAGCAGCGACATCAGAACGTCCTCCGCGCGACCCACTCTCGCAGCAGCGAGTCCACGACTATGTAGCGGTCGCCCTCGCGGGCAAGTATGTCTTCACGCACCAGCGCCGCGAGCGACGCCTGGACCGTGGAGGCGCCGCTCAGCCTGTATCGCGATCTGGTCTCCGCCGACAGCAGCTCCCGCCCCTCCTGGAGCACAGCGGCGCGAAGCGCCGCGCGCTGCGCCAGCGTCAGGCGCTGCCAGGTCGCTTCGAACAGGGACTCGTGCTCCCCGAGCAGCCGCGTGAGCGTCGCGTGCAGATCTTCGAGCCCCACGCTTCGTCTCCCATCCGCGCGGGCATCGTCCCAGAGCTCGTGCGCGAGGCGCTGAACGTCGTAGGGCAGGTTGCCCGCCAGCTCGACGATGGCCTGACCCAGTCCAGGCGCGCTCTTGAGGTTGCTGCCCTTGAGTTTCGTCTCGATGAACGCGGAGAAACGATCCGCGGGAATGCGCGCCAGGCGCATCACCGGACCCGCTTTGTAGAACGGCCGGTTTCGTCCGAGCATCCGCTCCATCAAGGCCGGTTCGGAGCCAGCAAACACGTATCCGACGCTGCGCTGGACCTGGACCGCCGCGCGCAGGGCATGCTCGACGCTGCCGCCGTTGAAGGCGTTGATCGCCTGGAATTCGTCGAGCGCGATGGCGAGCTTGCGTCCGCGCGCCTCCGCGATCCGCCCGGGCAGAGCGAACACTTCCTGCGCGAGCCGAGCCACTTCCCGTTCGGTCCGGGCGGTCGGAAAAGTGACGGCGAGCCCGGGCTTCCCGGAGGGCGACGATTCGAGCCGGACCTCCGGCCTGACCGGCGCCAGCACCTCGCGCAGCCACGACATCGCCCGCCCGGTCTGCCGCTCGATGCCGGACAAGGCGCGGGCATACCCTTCGAGGAACCCGACGTAGGAGCTGTAGCTGCTGACGGTGAGGTCCACGACCAGCGCGCCGCCACGCCCCGCGGCCCGTAACCCCTGCTGGATCAGGGATGACTTCCCGTATCGGCGCGGGGAGATCAGGAACACCTTCTGCCCGGCCAGCAGGTCGCGGGTCAGTCGATCGAGCTCGTCTTCGCGATCGACGAAGGAGGAAGCGGGGACGATTTCGCCGTAGACGAAAGGATTGATCATGAGTGCCCGGCCGTCACGGTTACGCCGGTTACCGTAACGGTTACGCAGCTTACCGTAACGGCGGCACCGGCGCAATCACCTGGGCCGGGAGCACCCAGGTGGCGTTGGCCGACCACACGGCGGCGTCCTGTGGCAGCCAGCCGGGCAGGCTTTGCCAGCCGGAACCGCCGGGCAGCCGGGACGAGGAGATCGCGACGCGGATGTTCGGCAGCGCCTCTTCCGCTCCCTTGCGAAAGCTGGCGTCCCAGGCAATGCCGTCCGCCGGAACCGCAATGTAGGTGGCCATCCAACGGCCGTTGCGCACGATGCCGGGCAGGCTGGTCCGCGCCGGGGTCACGCCTGCGGGCAGCACGAACGTCACCGCGACGCCGGGTTGCGTCGGGACGACCGAGAGCGTGACACGAGTCCCTTCGGGCAGCGGTGTCATGCTGAACCCGCTGATCGAAGCCGGAGCCGCGCCGAGCGAGGGGCCGGTCGCCCGGAACACGAACGGAAAGCTGTAGCTTCCCCAGGGCACGCCTGAGGCCGTGACGGGGCCGGACGCTGGCGTCCATCCGGAGGGTGCCCCGGGGCCCAGATCGAGGCCGGGTTCGACCGATGCGACCTCCCAGGTCGCGTTGGGCGCGTCTCCATCCTGTAGCGCCCGCACGTGACGCCGGAGCGGTTGTTCGTTCGTATACGCGGGCGCGAGATAGACGGCTCCGATCGCGATCGCCACGGCAAACGACGCCGCGGCGGTGACGGCCCACGGATTTCCGAGCGGCCGCTCGGTGGTGATGGCCGCTACCAGCGGTGGGAGGATCATGATCGCGGCACAGGAGATGAGCGCGGCGTAGACGAACACCGGCGTCACGATCGGGAGCCGGCCCATGATCGCGACAACGAAACGGAGCAGTTCGGTGGTTTCGCGCGCCCAGAGCGTCGCGCTCACGGCGAGCACGAGCACCGATCCGATGCGCACCGCCCAGTCATGCCGGACCGGCGCGAGCGACGTCACCATCCCGGCGGCCAGGAGCGGCAGCACCCAAAGATATGCCGCCGCCGGCGCAAACCACAGCGCCCCGCCCGCGAGCACGATCCACACCGGCAGGGTCGCGCTCCACGTGGTTGCCTGATGACGCACGGGATGGGCGCGCGTCGGCAGCCAGCGGCCGGCCCGTGACATCGCCCACGCAGAGGCCGCCCCGGTTGCGACGAGCAGCAGGAACAATCGATCCGGCTGTGCATACCAGGGGTGATAGACCTCGCGTGCAGCGCGCACCAGCCACGTCGCGCCGACCATCGAGGCGGCGACCAGGACGGCGCTGAGCCACGCCCACACGACGCCCAGGATCCATCGCCAGACTCCGTTCAGTCGCAGGGAGACGCTCGTGACCCGTACCCACCCGATCACGCCGGTCACCAGCGCGAACACCGACAGCATGCCCATGACTGACGGTCCATACGTCACGCCCGTCGTCGTGTTGATGTCCAGGAATGTCGGCCAGTCCGCGGTTCGTACGGTGATATCCATCTGAAGCAGCCGCGTCACGATCGCGACGACGTTCTCGCCGGTCGTTCGCAGCGTCTCGCGCGATAGGCGTTCCGGCGTGTCACGCGCGGTGTGATAGGCGTAACTGTCGCCCACCGCAGCGAAATTCAGTCCGGGGATCTCGCGGGTCTTGAGGATCGAGAAGTCCGTATCGTTGGGAAGCCGTCGATAAACCTCGATGCCGTATGAACCGCCGCGGGGATGTGGCGCGTAGCGTGCCCACGGCGTTACCAGCCAGCCGTTGGCCGGCCCGGTTTCGAAGAGGACCGCGTTGCCCGACGATCCGATCGACTCGATGTTCAGGTAGGCTCGCAGGCGGTTCATCACCTCCCGATCGGTGACGAGCGCCGCCGCACCCATCAGGCCGGCCTCCTCGCCGTCGGTGACGAGCACCATCACCGTCCACTGCCGCCGTTGTACGGCCGCGAGCACGCGTGCGGCCTCGAGCGTGACAGCCACCCCCAGGCCGTCGTCTGACGCGCCGGGCGCGTCGGCGGAGGAGTCGTAGTGCGACACCAGGCCGACGGCATCGGGCTTCTCGCCGGGCAGGATTCCGATGATGTTGGAGACCCGCGCCGTGCGCCCGAGCTCATGCCTTCGGGCATCTGTTTCCTGCACGCGCACGTCGTAGCCGATCTGTCTCAGCTGCTCGACGATGTATTCGCGTGCCCGCGCGTTGGTGGGAGTTCCGACCGGACGGCTGCCGATCGCGCCGGCCAGCACCGTGACGTGGGTTGAAGCGTTCGTGTCGTTGAAGATCGCAGCCGGCCTCGAGCAGGCAGCTGCGAACAGCAGGAGAAGGATCAGGCTGGACCGCATGCGCACGTGGCGACGATAGCACGCGGGCGAGATGAAGACGGGGCTCCCGTCAACGGGCCGGCGGCATGCTCATTCGGCCCGTGTACAGCGCCATACCGACGACGGCGTCCACGCCCATCGAGTCCAGCTCATCGACCTCTTCCATCGTCGTGATCCCGCCGGCGGCGACGACTTCGCGCGACGTGGCAGCTCGAACCCGGCGAATCGCCTCCATGTCGGTGCCCTGCAGGAGTCCTTCGCGGTCGACATGGGTGTAGAGAAAACCGCCGAAGAACGGTTCGAGCTGACGCATCGCGTCAACCGCGGTCAAAGGCAGGCTGGTGCGCCAGGCATCGACGACGACGTGTCCCCCCTTGCTGTCCACGGCTGCGATGAGCCTGGAGGGACCGATGGTCGTCGCCAGTAATTCGGCGAAAGCCGTATCGACCGCACCGCCCTTGAACAACGCCGAGCCGACCATGGCATGCGTCGCACCGCCGACGATAACGCGCACCGCCCGATCGAGCGACCGGATTCCGCCGCCGACCCGGCAGGGCAGTTCGCGACAGATCCTGGCGACGAGGTCGTCGTTCTGGCCCTGGTTCTTTGCCGCGTCGAGATCGATCAGCTGCACCTTGGGCCAGCCGCGGAAGCGGTCGATCCATTCGTCGATCGCGTGGCTCTCGAGCGCCAGCCGCTCCCCCTGGACGAGCTGCACGATGCGGTTGCCCATCAAGTCAATCGAAGGAATCAGCATAGGTTCTGCCCTCCTGTAAATGGCAGCGTCGCGGCGCAGCTGGTTGCCATTCGAAGCAGCCGCCACGTGCGTAAACTCGATGCACGGTGACAGAACATCAGTACCGCAGCCGGACGGGTACGTTGTTGTCCGCGAGGAACTGCTTCAGCTTCGAGACCGCGTGTTCGGAATAGTGAAAGACGCTGGCAGCCAGGGCGGCATCGGCGTGACCGCTCGTGAACACCTCCAGGAAATGCTGGAACGTCCCTGCGCCGCCGGACGCGATGACGGGTATCGACACCGCGTCCGAGACAGCGGCGGTCAGCTCGCAATCGAAGCCTTCGCGCGTGCCGTCGCGGTCGATTGACGTCAGCAGGATCTCGCCTGCGCCGTGGCGCTCGGCTTCCCGGGCCCACTCGACGGCTTCCCGATCGGCGGCGGTGCTGCCGCTGCGGGAATAGACGGCGAAGCCGCGCTCCGCCCGTTTGGCATCGATCGCCACTACGATCGCCTGGCTGCCGTAGCGGGCGGCGAGCCTGGTGATCAGCGTGGGATCCGCGAGCGCCGCGCTGTTCACGCTGACCTTGTCTGCCCCAGCTCCGATCGCCGCCTCCGCATCGTCCAGCGACCGGATTCCGCCGCCGACCGCCAGCGGGATGAACAGCTCGCGCGAGACCGCGTGAATCGTATCGGCCAGCGCCTGCCGGGATTCGAGCGTGGCCGTGACGTCGAGGATGACGAGCTCGTCGATGCCTTCCAGGTTGTAGCGCCGCGCCAGCGCCGCCGGATCGCCAGCGTTGCGCAGGCCCTCGAACTGCACGCCCTTCACGACGCACCCGTTCCTCACGTCGAGGCAGGCAATCAGGCGCTTGGAGAGCATAGGCGCACGAAATTCTCGAGCATCCGGATGCCGGCGCTCCCGGATTTCTCGGGATGGAACTGCACACCGAACAGGAGCTCGGTCTCGACGACGGACGCGAACGGCGCCGCATGGGTCGTGATCGCGACTGCTTCGAGTGTGATATCGGCGGCGTACGAATGGGTGAAATAGGCCTGCGTGCCGGGCTCGATCCCGGCCAGCAGACGCGACGGCCTCTGAATGTCGAGCGAGTTCCACCCGACGTGCGGCACCTTCAGTGTCGGCGGGAGTCGCCGACACCAGCCCTTGATTACGCCAAGGCCGGGCACTCGCGGGTCCTCCTCGCTGCCCTCGAACAGCCACTGCTGTCCGAGGCAGATGCCGAGCAGCTTGACGTGCCGGTCCAGCGCCCGGTGAATAGCGAGCCGCCATTCCTTCCCGAGTGCCGCGGTCGCACTGAAGTGACCCACGCCAGGCACCACGACGCCAGACGCGCGATTGAGATCGCGCGGTGTGCCAGGGGTGTAGAGCTCGGCGCCCGCGGCGGCGAAGCCCTTTCTCACCGACGTGAGATTGCCGGCGCCGTAATCGATTAGAGCAATCACAGGAGCTCCTTGGTGCTGGGCAGGACTTTCGCGAGGCGTCGATCCTTCGAGCACGCATACCGCAACGCACGGGCGAAAGCCTTGAAAATCGCCTCGATCTGATGGTGGCTCGAGCGGCCGTAGAGCACCTTCACGTGAACGTTGGCGCGGGCGCCCTGGGCGAAGCCATCGAAGAAATCGCCGACGAGCTCCGACTGCAGGTCGCCGATCCTGGTGACTTTCAGGCGGAGGTCGGTAACGGCGTGAATGCGGCCGCTGAGATCGATCGCCGCAACGCCGAGGGTCTCATCCATCGGCATCACGAAATAGCCGGCACGGTTGATGCCGCGACGATTGCCGAGCGCGGCCGACACCGCCTCGCCGAGCGCGATGCCCACGTCTTCGACGGTATGGTGCTGGTCGACGTCGAGATCGCCTGTGGCGCGGAGTTTAAGATCGAAACCGCCGTGGCGTGTCACCAGCTCCAGCATGTGATCGAAGAACCGGATGCCGGTGGAGACGTCGTACCGGCCCTTGCCGTCGAGGGTCAGGGTCAGCGCGATCTGCGTCTCGGTCGTGATCCGATTGATTACCGCCCGGCGCACAGCACCTCCTCCAGCGCCGCGATCAGCTGCCGCGTGTGATCGAGCACTCCGGCCGTGATCCGCGCACATCCGGCACAACCGGGATCGGCCGATCGATCACGAATGTTGATTCCGCGCTCGGCCACCCCGGCGATCACGCGGTCGAGATCGTCGCCGAAATGCACGAGCACGAAGTTGCCGTCGCTCGGCCAGAACCTCACGCCCGCGCGGCGGAGCACGTCGTAGAGCAGTCGCTTCGATTCCCGCACTTCGGCGAGGTACCACTCGTAGTACTGGCGATCCTCGAGCGCCGCGGGCAGCGCAGCGGCGGCGTAAGCGTTGAGGGTGTACGGCAAGATCGCCCGGCGAATCGGCGCCAGCGTCTCGACGCTTCCAATCAGCGCGCCGACCCGCAGCCCCGCAAGGCCGAAGGCCTTGGCGAAGGTGCGGCCGACGACAAGGTTGGGAATTGCACCGGACGCCGCATCCTCGATCATCGACTGCCCGGCGAAGTCCGCATACGCCTCGTCCAGGAACACCGTTGCCGCCGGAGCCGCCGCCGCGATTGCGGCGATCGTGACTTTCGGAATAGACAGGCCCGTCGGGTTATTGGGATTCGTCAGAAAGATGATGCGGGTCCCTGGACCAATCGCATCGACCACTCGCTCCAGCGGAAAAGAGAGATCGGGCTGCGGCGGCACCTCGAGGATCCTCGCGCCCATGGCATCGGCGCACGCGGCATACATGTCGAAGGCCGGCTGAACGACGATAGCCTCGAACGGATCGGCGACCGTTGCTCCCCGAAGCGCCACGAGCGAAGCCAGCATGATGCCGTCGTCCAGACCGTTGGTCAGGACAACATGCTCAGCGCTCACGCCGAAGTGTGCGGCGCTGGCGGCGATCGCGGCGTCGTAGTCAGGGTAGAAAGCCGCGTGCTCACGAGGCAGGTCGCGCAACACACGCAGCACTCGCGGCGAGCAGCCCGCGGTGTTCTCGTTCAGGTGCAGTCGAAGCCCGCCGCCGCGCGCCTGCGGCCGCTCGTACTGCCGGCTCATCGCGCTTTTCTCCGGCGCTGGCTCGGACGACCCTGGTCTGATCCGAGGCGGATACGAACCGAAGCAGCGTGTGCAGAAAGACCTTCGGCTTCCGCGAGCGCGACGGCAGCAGGGCCGATCCTGTCCAGGGCCCTGCGATCGATCCGCTGGACTGACGAGACGCGGACGAAGTCGGCGGCGCTGAGGCCGCCGCGTGCCGCGGCGGCGCCGCTGGTCGGGAGCACGTGATTCGAGCCGGTGACGTAGTCACCGCACGCTTGCGCGCTCAGGGAGCCGACGAAGACAGTACCGGCACGCGTCAGGCGCCGCGCCACGGTGTCGCTGTCGCAGACCACGTGCTCGGGCGCAAGCCGCTGGGAGAGGGCGATTGCGGCGTCGAGCGTGTCCGCCACGATGATGCCGCCGTTATTGCCAAGCGCGGCGGCCGCCGGGCCCGTCGCAGGCAACTGCCGCTCGATCTCTTTTGCGACCGCCAGCGCCAGGCTCATGACCGGTGTCAACAGAATTGCGCGGGCGTCAGGATCGTGCTCGGCCTGCGCGATCAGGTCCGCGGCAATCCACGAAGGGTTGCCGGTGGACGAGACCACGGCGATCTCGCTCGGGCCCGCGAAGAAATCGATGGCGCAGTCGGACGCGACCTGGGCCTTCGCCGCGGCGACGTACGCATTGCCGGGACCGACGATCTTGTCGACCCGCGGGATCGACTCCGTTCCATACGCGAGCGCGGCCACGGCATGCGCCCCGCCAATCCGGAACAGCCCGGTCACTCCCGCCTCGAGCGCGGCGAACATCACCGTGGAATCCGGCCGCGGGCAGACCGCGAACACCTCGCCGACCCCGGCCGTCACGGCCGGGATCGCGGTCATCAGCAGCGATGACGGCAGCGGATAACGGCCGCCCGGCACATAGCAGCCAACCCGGTCGAGCGGCGTGACGCGCTGTGTGATGTGCAGGCCCGGAGTCGGCGAAATGGTCCACGCTCGTGGAACCTGACGGCTGGCGACGGCGCGAATGTTCCCGGCTGCGGTCCGGATCGCGCGCTGCACGGCGGGCGGCACCGTTCGCGCCAGCGCGCGCATCTCGGCCTTCGTGATCTCCATCGGTCCTTCGAGCCGATCGAACCTGCGCGCGAGGGCAAGCAGGGCGCGGTCGCCCTGGCGTCGCACCCGGGCAATGATCGCCATGACGGCGCGGTCGATCTCGGAGGCGCGCGCCGGACGGCGGTCGACGAGTGCGGACACCGCCGCCTCGTCGCTCGCGCGAAGAATCCGAATCGCCGGACTGCTCACTCGCCCCGTCATCTTCACAGCACGATCTTGTTGAGCGGATATTCGACAATGCCCTGCGCGCGGGCGGCCTTGAGGCGCGGGATCAGGTCCCGCACGGTGCGCTCTTCGATGATGGTGTTCACCGCGACCCACTCCGAGTCGCTCAGCGGGGAAATCGTCGGCCGCTGCAGCGCCGGCAGCAGCGCCAGGACCGCCTGGAGATCCGCGGATCGGACGTTGAGCATGATGCCGACCCGGCCCTGGGCCTCGATGGCCGCCTTGAGGAGAAGGGCGATGTTGGCCAGCTTCGTCTGCGTCCACCCGTCGGTCAGCGCTTTTGCGTTCGCGATGAGCTGCGTGTTGGATTCGAGGACCGTGTCGATGATCCGCAGCCGATTGGCCCGCAGCGACGATCCGGTCTCGGTGACCTCGACAATCGCGTCGGCGAGCGTCGGTGGCTTGACCTCGGTTGCACCCCAGGAGAACTCGACGTTGACGGTGACGCCCAGCCGCGAGAAATACGCCTGCGTGGCTTTCACCAGCTCGGTCGCGATGGTCGCGCCTTCCAGGTCCTGTGGCTTCTGGTATCGCGATTCCTCCGGCACCGCCAGCACCCAGCGGACCTTGCCGAAGCTCTGTTTCGCGTAGATGAGATCTGCCAGCGGGACGATCGTGCCGTTGTCCCCCTTGGCCGAGGGCGCCGTGGCGAGATGCTCGGCGATCCAGTCCTGCCCGGTCAGCCCCGCATCGAGCACGCCATCACCCACATACCGCGCCATTTCCTGGGCCCGGATCAGCATGCAGTCGATTTCCGGGTCGTCGATGGCGGGAAAGTACGACCGCGTGGACGCGTAGATGTTGAAGCCCGCGCGCGCGAAGAGCTGAATCGTCGCGTCCTGCAGGGAGCCCTTTGGAATGCCGAGTCTGACTTTCTTCATCCGTCTTTCTTCCGGCTAAGCCGGAAGCCACCCGAATCAGTTGTGTGTCCAAGCTCTCGATAAAAGCAGGATCGCTCGCCCGTGTGGCACGCGACGCCGTCCCCGAGCGCCACGACCTTGAGCAGAACTGTGTCCTCGTCGCAGTCCACCAGGATCCGTTTCACTTCGAGCCGGTTTCCGGACGTTTCGCCTTTCGTCCAGAGCGCGCCGCGGGTGCGGCTGAAGAACGTGGCGAAGCCGGTCTCGCGCGTCTTGCGCAGCGCCTCGTCGTTCATGAAACCGACCATCAACACTTCGCCGGTGCGGTCGTCCTGGACGACCGCGGGAATCAGGCCATCGAGCTTCGAATAGTCCATGTCGTGCCCGCAGAAAACAAAAAAGCCCCGCTGTTTCCAGCGAGGCCTCGATGAGTGCGTGTGCGTGTACCCGTTTTCGTCAGCGCATGCGCAGCCGGACCTCGCCTTGATGGGCGTGGTGATGGTGGTGCGTGTGGTGCGGCGCGCGGAACATCCGGTAAGGTTATCGCCCGGCCGAAGGAGCTGTCAACCCTTCGACTCGCCTCGGAGACTTCGCTGACGGCTCGCTCAGGGCGGGCACCGACGCCTTCGAGTCCGCCGTGCGGGTGTCATTGACCCCGTAAGCCTCTCCGGCGGGTCCGATCCAGACGGAGTGCGCGTCGCCCTGCCGATCTACGGTCCTGACCTGGTGGCCCATCGCGCGCAGTTGTTCGAGCACGTCGGCGGGCACCTTGTTTTCCTCGACCGAGACGCGATCGGGCATCCACTGGTGGTCCATGCGCGCCAGATCGACGGCCGCCCGTCCATCCAGGCCGTACTCCGTTACGCCAAGCACGATCGTCAAAACAGTGTTGATGATCGTCCGCCCGCCCGGTGAACCCGTGACCAGCACGAGCTTGCGATCTTTCGCCACGATTGTCGGCGTCATCGAACTGAGCATTCGCTTGCCCGGGGCGATCGTGTTCGCCGGGGTGCCGATGTCGCCGGTGTCGTTCGTGAGCCCGGGCTTCCTGTTGAAGTCGCCCATCTCGTTGTTCAAGAGGAAGCCTGCCCCGTTCACGACGACGTGAGAGCCATAACTGCCTTCGAGCGTGAACGTCGTCGCCACGGCCAGCCCCTGCCGATCGACCACCGAGTAGTGCGTCGTCTCGTTCGGCTCGTTGGTCACCGCCCGGTTCAGCAGATCCTGTCCGAGGTCCGCGCTGCGTGACGCGTGAGCCGAGTCGATGGACGTTGCGACCTCGCGGGCGTGCGTCTTGGCGGTGAGACGCGACACCGGGATGCGGGAGAAGTCCGGATCGCCGAGATAGCGTGCGCGATCGAGGTAAGCGCGGCGCATCGCTTCTACCTGGGCGTGCAGCGCCGGCGGTGTGAGGAGTCCCAGGCTCGTCAGGTTCAGTGGCTCGAGGATGTTGAGCATCTCGATGAGCGCCACGCCGCCCGAGCTCGGTGGCGGCATCGAGATGATCTCGAACCCGCGATACGTCCCCTTCACCGGGCGACGTTCTTTCGCCCGGTACCCGGCCAGATCGGCCTTGGTAATCAGGCCGCCGTTCGCCTTCATGTCGGTCGTGATCCGGTCCGCGATCCAGCCTTTGTAGAAGGCGTCAGGACCGTCGGTCGCAATTGCCCTGAGCGTTCGTCCCAGATCCGTGAGCACCAGCAGATCGCCAGCGGCCCACTCGCTGCCGCCGGCTTTCCCGTAGGCTGCAACCGATGCCGGGAACGGCGCCATCCGCTTCAGTTCGGCATTCAGGCTGCGCGCGAGCGATGCGGATATCGGGAAGCCTTGCTCGGCGAGGGTGACGCCGGGCATCACGACCTCCCGCCAGGGCAGCTTCCCGAATTTCTTGTGCGCCGCTGCGAAGCCACGCACGGTTCCCGGAACGCCCGGCGCCAGATAGCCCGCCGCGGTCAGGCTCCGATCGATGTTCCCTTCCGCATCGAGATACATCGTCGGGGTGGACCGGAGTGGCGCCTTTTCCCTGAAGTCGAACGCCGTGGTCCGCCCGTTGGGCAGGCGAAGGACCATGAACCCGCCACCCCCGATGTTTCCGGCCGAAGGATGCGTGACGGCCAGGGCAAAACCGGTGGCGACGGCGGCGTCGACGGCGTTGCCGCCGCGCGCGAGCACCGCGGCGCCGGCATCGCACGCCGGTGCCGAGACGCACACGACGAGGCCGTCCGTCGACGACACCCTGGCCGGCTGTTCTCCCTGCCCGTGAATCGTGAAACCGATGGCGGAGATGATGGCGAGAGCAAGAAAGATCAGTCGTTGCGGCACAGGAATTGTAAGTTTACCTCTGCAAGGGATGAGGTTGCGTCCGCGTTGAGTCGATGAGCAGGCGTTGACGCCCGCGCATGATGAGTCGGAGTGTGCATGCAGATCTGGCCTGGCCAGCCGTACCCGCTGGGTGCGACGTTCGACGGAGTAGGAACCAATTTCTCAATCTTTTCGGAAGCTGCCGCACGCGTCGAACTGTGCCTCTTCGACGACGCCGGCCTGGAGACGCGGGTCGAGATGCCCGAGGCCACTGCGCTGTGCTGGCACGTGTACCTTCCCGAAATCCGTCCCGGCCAGCGGTACGGGTATCGGATTCATGGTCCCTGGGCGCCCGATCACGGCCTCTGGTGCAATCCCAAGAAGCTGCTCATGGATCCGTACGCCAAGGCGATGGAAGGGATGTGGAAGTGGGACGAAGCGGTTTTCCCGTACTACTTCGGGCGGCCCGAGGATTCGAAGAACGATCTCGATAGCGCCAGGTTCTGCCCGCGGTCGATCGTGATCAACCCCTATTTCGACTGGGGGCACGACCGGCGGCCCAACATGCCCTGGCACCGGACGGTCGTTTACGAAACGCACGTGAAAGGGTTCACGAAGCGCCATCCCGAGATTCCCGAGCAGCTTCGCGGAACGTATTCGGGGATGGCGCACCCCGTCGCGATCAAATACCTTCAGCGGCTCGGCGTCACTGCGGTCGAGCTGCTTCCGGTGCACCAGTTCGTACAGGACTCAACCCTCATGGAGAGAGGCCTCCGCAACTACTGGGGCTACAACTCGATTGGCTACCTCGCGCCGCACAACGAGTACGCCCGCGGCCAGCGAGGAGAACAGGTGCAGGAATTCAAGCACCTCGTGAAAACGATGCACGAGGCTGGGATCGAGGTCATTCTCGACGTGGTTTACAACCACACGGCCGAAGGGAATCATCTCGGTCCGATGCTGTCGTTCAAGGGAATCGACAACCCCGCGTACTACCGGCTGATACAGGACAACCGGCGTCACTACATGGACTACACCGGCACCGGCAACACGCTGAACATGCGGTATCCGCACGTGCTGCAGCTGATCATGGACAGCCTGCGCTACTGGGTGATCGACATGCACGTGGACGGCTTCCGGTTCGATCTGGCAGCGACGCTCGCACGCGAGCTGCACGACGTCGATCGGCTTTCCGCCTTCTTCGACATCATCCAGCAGGATCCGGTCATCAGCCAGGTGAAGCTCATAGCGGAGCCGTGGGACGTCGGCGAGGGCGGCTACCAGGTCGGCAACTTTCCGCCGCTGTGGTCGGAGTGGAACGGCAAGTACCGGGACAGCGTGCGCGATTTCTGGCGTGGCAGCGACCAGACGCTCGCCGAGTTCGCTTACCGGTTCACTGGAAGCTCCGACCTGTACGAAGGCACCGCGCGCAAGCCGTACGCGAGCATCAACTTCATCACCGCGCACGACGGTTTCACGCTGCACGATCTGGTGTCGTACAACGACAAGCACAACGAGGCCAACGGCGAGGGCAACCGGGATGGTGAGAGCCACAATCGCTCGTGGAATTGCGGCGTGGAAGGTGACACGAAGGATCCAAAGGTCCTGGCGCTCCGGAACCGCCAGGTCCGCAACTTTCTGACGACGCTGATGACGTCACAGGGGGTCCCGATGCTGCTCGGGGGCGACGAGATCGGGCGCACCCAGAAAGGCAACAACAACTCCTACTGTCAGGACAACGAGGTTTCGTGGTACGACTGGGAGCGGGCCGATCAGGATCTCCTGCAGTTCACCCGGGGATTGATCCGCATGCGTCACCGGCACCCGGTGTTCTGCCGCCGCAAGTGGTTCCAGGGCCGGCCGATTCACGGGACGAACGTGAGCGATATCGGCTGGTTCACTCCGGGCGGCGCCGAGATGTCCGAACAGGATTGGCAGGCGGGTTATGCGAAGTCACTCGGCGTGTTCCTGAACGGCCGGGGGATTCCGACGCCCAACGAACGGGGCGAGCAGATCGTCGACGAGACGTTTTACGCAATGTTCAATGCGCATCACGAGCCCGTGGAGTTCACGCTCCCCGAGCCCAAATGGGGGCGGCGATGGGCCGAGCTCCTCGACACAACCGACCATAGCGAAGACATCGAAGAAGAAAAAGTCGGAGCCGAGCATTGCGCGCGTGGCAAGGTAACGATTCCTGCCTGGTCAATGGCCCTGCTTCGACGTCTGGATAAGAACTGAACGGTGGCAGTACGGCGCAAGCGGACGGAACCCCGACCCGGTCGATCGTCCCGTATCCAAACCTCATATCTCGACGCCTTCGGCAGGCGTCGCTCGGCGCCGCCGGATTCGATCCGGGCGATAGAGCGGGCGATGCGGGGCCCTTTTCCCGCGCAGCAGACTGTCGTCGTTCGTGCCGGTCGGCAGGCGCATGTCGGTCCGGCAGAGGTCCGCCTCGAGGACGGCACGACGATCACGGTCGATGACCGGCTGCCCCGGGATCTGCCGGCCGGTTATCACCAGATCCTTCGCGATCGCGGTCAGCCGGCCCGGCTGATTGCGGCGCCCGTGGGATGTCACGTACCCGACGGTCTGTCCACCTGGGGCTGGGCGATCCAGCTGTATGCCGCGAGGTCGCGGCGCAGCTGGGGCATCGGCGATCTCAGCGATCTCCGCTCGCTCGGGCGATGGGCGCGTGGCCAGGAGGCGGGGATCGCCCTGATCAATCCGCTCGCGGCGGTGGCTCCCACGCTTCCGCAGCAGGCGAGTCCCTACTTTCCATCGAGCCGCCGTTTTCGGAGTCCGCTCTACCTGCGGATCGAAGAAGTGGACGGCGCCAGTGAAACCGATGGAATCGGGGAGCTTGCGCGAGCCGCCAGGCGGCTGAACCGGGATCGGCTGATCGACCGCGATCGCGTGTTCGAGCTCAAGTCACGGGCGCTCGAGGCGATCTGGCGGACGGTCCGGAAGCGCCCCGGCGGATCGTTCGATGCGTTCGTCCGGGATCAGGCAGGTCTCGAAGAGTTCGCCACCTTCTGTGCCCTCGCCGAGCAGCACGGCGCCAGCTGGCGGCTGTGGCCGGCCGATCTGCAACATCCCGAGCGGCCGGCGGTCGCGCGCGCCGCGAGCGATCCGAAGATCCGCGAGCGAATCCGGTTTCATCAGTGGCTGCAGTATCAGGTCGACCGCCAGCTCGCCCGCGCATCCGCTGTGATGCCGGTGATGCAGGACCTGCCGATCGGGTTCGATGAGAGCGGAGCCGATGCCTGGGCATTTCAGGATGTGCTTGCCGACGGCATCAGCGTGGGCGCCCCGCCCGACGAGTTCAACACGCGCGGACAGAACTGGGGCCTCCCGCCGTTCGTGCCGGAGCGTCTCCGGGCCGCCGGCTACGAGCCATTCATCCAGACCATCCGTGCGTGCCTGCGGTATGCCGGCGGCCTTCGCATCGATCACGTGATGGGGTTGTTTCGGTTGTTCTGGATTCCGGCAGGAAGCGAACCGGCAGCCGGCGCGTACGTACACGGCCACCCGGACGATCTGCTCGCGATCGTCTCGCTCGAGAGCCAGCGTGCGAACGCTGTGATCGTTGGCGAAGACCTCGGAACTGTCGAAAAGGAGACCCGGTTCGCGCTCGCCGCACGCAACATCCTGTCGTACAGGCTGCTGTGGTTCGAAAAGACGCCGCCGTCCGGTTATCCGGAAGAGGCGCTGGCCGCGATCACGACACACGATCTGCCGACCGTTGCCGGCCTCTGGAGCGACAGCGACCTGGAAGTGCAGCACGAGCTGGGCCTGTCGCCCAACGACGCCGGAACACGCGAGATCAAGACACGCGTGCGCCGCATGACCCGCTCGACCGCGTCGACCGCGGCCGCCGAGATTGTCGCCCGGCTGCACGAGTCGCTCGCGAAGGCACCGTCACGGATCCTGACCGCGACGCTCGACGATGCGATGGCGGTCGAGGAACGGCCGAACATGCCCGCGACGAACGACGAGTGGCCCAACTGGCGGCTGGCGCTGCCGCAGCCGATTGAGACGCTGAAGACGAATCGGCTGGCCGCACGGATTGCGAAGGCGTTGAGACGGGGATAGGCTGGCGGAGCCGGCTTGCTGCTGAGGGCAGTGGGGCCAAGCGGCGGACTGGCCGAAAAGCCGCTGAATACCCGAACGCCGAAAGTGCTCACCGCACACCCCTGATATACCCTTTCTCCGATGGTCCCCCTGCTTCTCCTGCTCGCTACCGTGGCGCAAAGCAGTTCTCCGCTCACCGTCTCTGCTGCGATCAGTCTGTCCGAGGCGCTGGAAGCGGTGGCGGCGGCGTATCGGGTCGCCGGGGGCACGCCCGTCGTCTTCAATTTCGGCGGCTCGAACGCGCTCGCGCGGCAGATCGTCAACGGCGCGCCCGTTGACGTGTTCATCAGCGCCGACGAGGCGCAGATGGAGGTCGTCGAAAAGGCTGATCTCGTCCGCGCGGGGACACGGGTGCCCGTTGTTGCGAACAGGCTCGTGCTGGTCGTCGATTCACGGAGTCGGGTGAAGGCGGTGACCGATCTCGGCGTCGCCGAGATCCGGCGAATCGCGATCGGTGATCCTGTGGCGGTGCCGGCGGGTGTTTATGCGCGCCAGTATCTCGAGCGAATCAACGAGTGGACGCGCCTCCAACCCAAGATGGTGCCCGTGGCGAACGTGCGGGCGGCGCTGACGGCGGTGCTGAACGGCAGCGCGGATGCCGCTTTCGTCTACGCCACCGACGCGCGCATCGCTCCCGCCCTGCGAGTCGTGGCAACCATCACTGGCCCGCAGGCGCCCCGTATCGTTTATCCGGGCGCTGTCGTGAGGACCTCGCGTCACCCCCAAGCGGCGGCGAAATTCCTCGAGTTCCTGCGCACTCCTCCCGCTCTCGCCATCCTCGAAAAACACGGCTTCACGCCCGTAACGGACACCCGCTGACGGCCTGCAGGAAACGATGGACCTCACGCGAATCACCCTGTTCACGCTCGCTGCGGCCGTGGCCGCAACGGCGGTCATGGTGCCTCCCGGTCTCTTCCTGGCCTGGCTGCTGGCGCGGTATCGCTTCAGGGGACGCGTTCTGCTCGACACGCTCGTGTCGCTGCCGCTGGTAATGCCGCCGGTAGCCACCGGCCTGATCCTGCTGATGCTGTTCGCGCCGCGTGGTCCGATTGGCGGCGTGCTCGGCCGCATCGGCATCGACGTCGTGTTCACGTGGAAGGCGGTGGTGCTGGCGATGGCGGTGATGGGGCTGCCGCTCTTCGTCCGCACCGCACGAGCGGGATTCGAACAGGTCGATCGCCGCTATGAGTCCGTGGCGGCGACGCTCGGGGCGGCCCCCTTGCGCGTATTCTTCACGATCTCGCTGCCGCTTGCCGCGCCCGCCGTCATCGCCGCAACCGTGCTCGGGTTCGCCCGCGCACTCGGTGAGTTCGGCGCGACGATCATGATCGCGGGCAGCATCCCGGGATCGACGCGCACGCTCGCCGTCGCGATCTACTCGTTCGCCGAGACCGGACGGGACCGCGAGGCCGGTGCGCTGCTGATCGTGTCGGCCGCCATTGCGTTCGGCGCGCTGTGGCTCTCGACCCGGCTGACGTCGCGCAACGGGCTGCGCGCGTGATTGCGCTCGCGTTTACGCTGAAGCAGGGGGACTTCGAGCTCACCATCGATGTGCGCCTGGGGGGCGGCGTCACTTCAGTGTTCGGACCCTCGGGCGCCGGAAAGACGACGGTCCTGGATGCGGTCGCTGGGCTGCGCCGCCCGGCCGCCGGAAGCATCACCGTCGGCAATCGGGTCGTGTTCTCGAGCGCCGAACAGGTCGATCTGCCACCGCATAGACGTCACGTCGGCTACGTGCCGCAGGACGTCGCGCTCTTTCCCCACATGAACGTCCGGCGCAACATGCTCTACGGCCGCAGGCCCGGCCAGCGGCCCGACCTGCCGGTGGTCGCCCGGATCCTCGAAGTCGAGTCGCTGCTGGATCGCGGGGTCGGAGAATTGTCAGGCGGCCAGCGGCAGCGCGTCGCGCTTGCACGGGCGCTGATGTCGAGCCCGGAGGTTCTGCTCCTCGATGAGCCGCTCGCCGCAGTCGACGTCGAATTGCGCCGCCGGATCCTGCCTTATCTGTCCCGGGTACGCGACGAGTTCGGCACTCCGATCATCTACGTGACTCACGATCGCGCAGAGGTGGCGGAGTTTGCCGACGAAGTCGTGGTTCTCGAGGCGGGCCGGGTCGTCCAGCACGCCAGCCGGGCGGAATGGCGCGACACCTCCGGGCCGATGTCGCAGGGAGCGTCATAAGCGTGCCGTCGAGTGGGATCGATACCCGCGTCCGCGCCCTGGCGAAGGTTCTCTGGGATTACCACCGGCTGCAGCACGAGCTGATGCCGTCCGATGCAGTGCTCGTCCTGTGCAGTCACGATCTCCGGGTCGCCGAACGGGGTGCCGAGCTGTTCCTCGAAGGCTGGGCCCCGCTGCTGATCTTCTCCGGGGGGCTCGGATCGATCACGCGAGCCCTGATGACGACACCCGAAGCGGATCAGTTCGCGGAGATCGCCCGGCGGATGGGCGTGCCAGCGGATCGGATCCTGATTGAGAACAAGTCGACGAACACCGGAGAGAACGTCAGGTTCACCCGCGCGCTCCTTGAAGCGCAGGGGCGTTCGCCGCGCACGTTCATCGTGGTGCAGAAACCATATATGGAGCGCCGCAGCTACGCGACCTTCCGGAAGGTCTGGCCGGAACCGCAGGTGAGAGTCACGTCGCCGCAGGTGTCGATGGACGAATACCTCCGTGGCTACAGTCACGGATCGTTATCCGCCCACGATGTCATCAGCATCATGGTCGGCGACCTGCAGCGCATACGCCTGTACGCGGAGCGAGGGTTTCAGATCCCGCAGGACATTCCGGACGACGTATGGGCGGCGTACGAAGAGCTCGTGCGAGCCGGGTACGACCAGCGGTTGGTGTAATCAAAATACGTGCGCCGCACGCATCCTTCCGGCTGAAGCCGGAAGCTACACCGTCGCGGTCTCTACTCGGTTCTCAGCGCCTCCAACGGATCGATCCTCAGCGCGCGGCGTGCAGGAATGTAGCTGGCCAGGAGCGTCACCGCGAGCAACATGCCGGCAACGACGATGAACGTCGCTGCATCGGTTGGGCGCACTCCATAGAGCAGCGATGTCAACACCCGCGTCATGGCGAGGGCGCCCAGCAGACCTGTCCCGATCCCCAGCATCGTCAGCGAGACGGTGCGCCCGAGGACGAGACCGAGCACGTTGCTCCGGGTTGCCCCGAGCGCAGCGCGGATGCCGATCTCGCGCGTCCGTTGGGCAACGGCGTACGAGGTAACCCCGTAGATCCCGATGGCAGAGAGAAGCAGGGCCACGCCCGCGAACGTGGCAAGAAGCAATGCGTCGAAACGGCGGCGGCCGATCGAGCTCCGGACGACATCCTGCATCGCGATGACCGCAGGCAGCGGGAGATTCGGGTCCATGCTGCGAATGCCGGCGCGAACCATCGGCGCGATTGCCGCCGGATCACCACCGGTTTTGACCAGCAGGGTGATGTCCCTCTGCGGCTCCTGCAGGTGCGAGAGATACATCTCTGCCACAGGGTCGCGCGAGAGGCCGGCATGGCGGACATCCGCCACAACGCCAACCACTTCGATCCACGGGCTGAACAGGATACGAATTCGTCGTCCGACGGGCTCCTCACCGGGCCAGAACTGCCGCGCCATGGTTTCGTTGATCATCGCGACGGGCGGCGGCTGTGGCTCATTGAAGGCGGCCGGCAGCGGTTGTTGCTCGAACCAGCGGATCAACGGGACCGCCCGCCGCGCGTCGGCCGGTGTAAACGCACGGCCGCGCACGATCGGGATCTCCATCACCCGGAAATAGTCGCCGGCGACCACTCGCATCGACGCGCGGCGTTCCTCGCCCCGCCCGGCGGGGCGCCCTTCGATGTCGAATCCCATCCGGTTGTCGCCGGGGGTCAGCGGAAGATGGCTGACCGCGCCGACGGCGAGAACCTGCGGCGCGTTCCGCAGCTGCACCGACAGATCCTCGATGAAGGCAACCTGCTGTTCCGGTCGTGCATAGCGGGCACCGGGAAGCGCGACCGGAGCGGTCGCGATGTTGCGCGCATTGAAGCCCGGATTGACGCGCGTCAAGAAGACGACGGTCTGAATCATCAGGGCGGCGCCGATCAGCAGCATGAGGGCGAGCGCGATCTCCGAGAGCGCCAGAATGCTGGCAATACCGGAAGGCACGCCGCCGGAGAGCTGCGCCCTCTCGTTGAGCGACTCTGCCAGGCTTGTTCGCGACGCACGGAGCGCAGGAAGCGTGCCGCTGATGACGGCCGTGAGCACCGAAAAGACGAAGGCTGCCGCGACGACGCGACCGCTCATGGCGGCCTCGCCGATCCTGGGGACGTCGACCGCAGTGAGCGCGGGGAGCAGATCGACGATCCATGCCGCGAGCAGCGCGCCGACGGCGCCACCCGCGAACGAAAGGATGAGACTCTCGACGAGGAGATACCGGATCAGCTGTCCGCGTGACGCGCCGAGCGCGCCGCGGATCGCCAGCTCCTTCCGCCTTGCTGCGCCCCGGGTCAGGAGCAGGTGCGCCACGTTCGCGCACGCGATGAGGAGGACGAATCCCACTGCGCCGGCGGCAACGAGAATCGGCCGTTCGACACCGCCCACCACGTCATCGCGCAAAGAGACAACGTCCACGCCGTGCCCGGTGTTGTCGTCCGGCAGCTCTTTCGCCAGTACCGCTGCCACGTCATTGAGATCGGCACGCGCGGCCTCGATCGAGCCCCCTTCCTTCAGCCGTGCGACCGCAAACACCGAGTGACGTCCGACGCGGCGCGCCTCGGCCGGCCAGTCAACGGGCACCCAGAGGTCGGGATCGAGATCGCCTCTCGCGGGCATGATCCCGACGACCCGGTGGCTGACGTTGTTGAGAAGAATGTTGCGGCCGATCGCGGAAGGGTCCTCGCCGAAACGGCTGCGCCAGAAGCTTTCGCTCAGCACGACGATCTGATTCGCGCCGGCCCGATCTTCCCCTTCCGTAAACGTACGGCCGAACCTGGCCGGGATGCCGAGCACGTCGAAATAGTTCGCCGTCACGAGCAGCGTCTGGACCGTCGCCGGTTCGCCCGTGCCGGTCACGGTCAACGTCGAATAGACGTACGCGCCGATGCCGTTGAAAACCCGGTTCCGCTCGCGCGACGCGACCAGTTCATGCGCGGAGAGCGGACCCACCCGCGCACCGCGCCGCTCGTGCAGGCTGACAAGTCGATCCGGAGCCGTGTACGGCAACGGCCTCAGAAGCACGGCGTCGATCAGGCTGAAGACCGTGGTCGCGGCGGCAATGCCCAGGCCGAGCGTGCCGATGGCCATCAGGCTGAACCCGCGTGCGTATTTCAGCCCTCGCAGGGCATCCCGGACATCCGGCAGAAAGGTCGGCATGGGCGATCGACACCTGCCACGAGTCTGCCATGGAGGCTGGCCGCGGTAACTAACTGACTGTAGGAATGTTGCCGGTGCCCACGTCCGGCCCGCCCGGCTCGCACTGTCCGCCAGCGAGCAGCGCCGTCCCAACAGAGGGACGTTCTTCGGCAGGGCCTGAAGGCCCTGCCCTACAACTAAGGGTGCGATGCTCGGGATTGTGACGACTGTAGCGCAGAGCCTTTAGGCCCTGCGTACTGAGACGCGCCTACGTAGTCAGCACCACTTTGCCGATGTTCTGACGACTCTGGATGAACCTATGCGCCTCGGCGGCCTTCTCGAGCGGGAATGTGCGGGCGACGACAGGTTGGATCCGCTGGGCCCGCAGCTCGCTCATGAGCATCTCTATGAGCGGTGCGAGCTGACGGCGTTCTGACCACAAGTGTCCGACGTGCAGGCCGAAGATGCCGCGGTTCCGGTTCATCAACGACATCGGATCGAACCGGGGAGTGGCGAACCAGGCCGAGAAGGCGCGAAAAGCGCTGCGGCGTTCTCCGGGTGCCGCAGCCGACAGGCCGAAGATGATCAGCCGGCCGAGTGGAGCCAGCATCCGGTAGCTGGTAAGAAAGCTTCGTCCGCCGATCGGATCGAGAATCACGTCCACGCCCCGGCCCCTGGTGATCTCGCGGACGGCCTGGGCCACGTCGGCGCTGCGGTAGTCGATGATGTGCTCGACGCCAAAGCTGCGGAGCGCCGCATGCTTTGCTGCCGACGCCGTGCCGAGGACGACGGCCCGCCGCAGACGCGCGAGCTGAATCGCCGCGATCCCCACACCACCCCCGGCGTTGTGGATCAGGACGGTCTCGCCCGGGGCGAGGGCGGCCATGCGGTAAAGCGCGAGCGCCGCGGTCAGGTAGTTCACGGGGACCGCGGCCGCCTCCGAATCGCTGAGAACGTCCGGAAAGTGGAAGACCTGTTCGGCGGGCACCGTGACGACGTCGGCATAGCCGCCGAAGCGCGTGAGCGCTACGACGCGGTCGCCGTCATGAAAGCCGGTCACGGCCGCGCCAACGCCGTCGATCCGCCCCGCAACCTCGTAGCCGACGACACAGGGCGGTTTCGGGGCATCGGGATAGAGGCCGAGGCGGGCGAGCACGTCGGCGAAGTTGATGCCCGCGGCCCGGACCCGGATCCGCACTTCTCCGGCGCCCGGGGCCGGATCCGGTCCCTCCCTCAGATCCAGAACGTCTGGTGTTCCGTGGCGCGGGATGACGACCTGCCGCATCGTAGGGCGGGAGGGTAGCACACCGGGCGGGGCAAGCTCATCAGGTGAGATCCCGATGAAGCCGGCCGACTCCGCGCACGATAAGCCTGCCGTGCGTATGATGTCGGCTTGCCCACCGTAGCGCGAAGCGCGAAGGTGGGTCGTCTGCACTTCCACCAATGATCTACGAGGACTTCGATCTCCTTCTCGAGCGCTCAGCAAAGGGTTTTCGCGCCCAGGTGCTCGCCTCGTCAGCGGGGCAGGCCACCGTCGACTTCCAGCTGCCGTTCTCGGACGTGGAGCTCGAGAACTTCCTCCTGAAGCTTGGTCGAACGACACGCACCGTACGCCGGATCGAATCGACCGAGATGACGACGGCGAAGAGTTTCGGGGCGGCGCTCTTCAACGCGGTGTTTGCCGGCGACGTGCGCGCGTGTTTCCGCAGCGCGGTGGACGAGGCACGGCGCGAGAACACCCGGGTGCGCCTGCGAATTCGACTGGCCGATCCCCTCCTCGCCGATCTGCCGTGGGAGTTCCTCTACAACCCTGCGGTCAACCGCTTCCTTGCTCTCTCGGTGCAGACACCGCTCGTCAGGTATATGGAGCTGCCGGAGGTCATCCAACCGGTCGCGGTGACGCCGCCCATCCGTGTGCTGGTGATGATCTCCAGCCCATCGGATTACCCGGCCCTCGATGTCGAGGCGGAATGGAAACGTCTCAACGAATCACTCGCCGATTTGATCTCTTCCGGCACGATCGCGATTGAGCGTCTGGATGACGCGACACTCAGCGTTCTGCAGCGCCGGCTGCGGCGCGCGCAGTACCACATCTTTCATTTCATCGGTCACGGCGAGTTCGATCAGACGCTGCAGGAAGGCGTGTTGCTGCTGGAGCGCGACAACCGCCGCGCGCACCGCGTCGGCAGCCAGTATCTGGGGATGCTGCTGCACGATCACGACTCGCTGCGGCTGGCGATCCTGAACGCCTGCGAGGGCGCCCGCTCGTCGCGGCAGGATCCGTTCGCGGGTTCGGCGCAATGCCTGGTGCAGCAGGGCATTCCGGCGGTGATCGCGATGCAGTTCGAGATCGCGGATGACGTGGCCAGCACGTTCGCGCACGAGTTCTACGGCGCGCTCGCAGACGGACTGCCGATTGACGCGGCGGTGACCGAGGCGCGGAAGGCAATATTCGCCGGCGGACGTGAGATCGAGTGGGCGACACCGGTTCTCTATCTGCGCGCCCCCGACGGCCGTATCTTCGATGTCGCGCCACCCGCGAGTGCGCCGAAACTGGAGATACCGTCCGCGCCACACGATCCGATCGAGGTGACGGTGGCTGGTCAACTGCCGACGCCGGCTGGCGACACACCTCGCGAGCGCGCCGCGTCGCTGCTGCGCCGCGCCGGACGGCTGCTCGCATCGGGCAAATACGACGAAGCACGGGAGCTGCTCGCCGAAGCGCGCCCGCTCGATCCTGACGCCGCCATGCTGACGCAACTGACGGCGTCGGCCGAGGAACAGCGTGCGGTCGCGGAAACGCGCGAGTTGCTCAAACGGCGGGGAGGAGCAAAGACGATCGCGGGCCGTGCCCAGCCGAAGGCGGACACACGCCCGGCCCGGCCCACAGGCCGGCGCAAACGGCCGGCCGCCGACGACGAAAGCGATCTCTTGAAAGAGTAGGCCTGCGAGCGAGCATGGCGAGCGAGCCACACGAACGGCCCGCCTACGCCAAGGCTCCGGCGAGGTCTCGCGGTAGCGCTTCGCGCGGAGGCGGAAGCGCGCCGACGAAGCGGCGCGCGAGAGAGCGTGTAGGGGAGTTCCGCCTTCGCCGAGGCTACGGCGGATTACGCGAGCATCGCGAGCAGCGCCTTCTGCGTGTGCAGGCGATTCTCGGATTGATCGAACACGACCGACACGTCGGAATCGATCACCTCGTCGGTCACCTCGTCGCCACGGTGAGCCGGCAGGCAATGCATGAACAGGGCGCCCTCGGCAGCGTGCGCCATCAGCTCGCCGTTCACCTGGAACGCCGCGAAGGCTTCATTGCGCTGAGCGGTTTCTGATTCCTGACCCATCGACGTCCAGACGTCCGTGTAAACCGCGTCCGCGCCGCTGACGGCGGCCACGGGGTCGTTGGTCACCTGAAGCGATCCCCCGTGCCGTGCGCCCCGGCCGATTACCCCGCGCGCCGCGACATCGAGCTCGTATCCACGCGGCGACGCGATGCGGACTTTGCCCCCGAGCGTCGTCGCGGCCTGCGCCAGCGAGAGTGCGACGTTGTTGCTGTCGCCGACGTAGGCGATGGTCCGGCCGCGCAGCGTTCCCCACTTCTCGCGCATGGTCAGGCAATCTGCGAGCGCCTGACAGGGATGCTCCTGGTCGGTCAGCGCGTTGACGATACGGAGACGCGGTGCTGCCGCCGCGAAGGCCTCGAGGCGAGCCTGTGCGAACGTGCGGACCACGGCGCCATGAACCCAGCGCTCGAGGTTACGCGCGACATCCTTGATGGCCTCGCGCCCGCCGAGGGCGACGTCCTGCGGCGGCTCGATCACATCGCCGCCGAGCTCACGAACCGCAATCTGGAACGTGGCCCGGGTCCGCAGCGACGGCTTGTCGAACAACAGCGCGATGTGGCGCCCTTCGAGCGGACGGATGTGGGGCACACCCGCGGCGCGCGCGCGCTTCAACTCCGACGCCAGCTCGAGGCAGGCCTCGAGCTGCGACGGCGTGAAGTCGGCCACCGACAGAAACCGCGTCGGCGAGCGCACCGGGTCGGCCTTGCGCTGGGCTGCTATTTTCATCTTTCGCTCCGCTATCCGCAGCCCGCAGTCCGCGGTCCGCGGTCCGTCAAATCGCCTTCGGGCCGCGGCCAGCAGGCCGCGGACTGCGGGTTATGTTCGATAGTCCGCGTTGATTCGGACATAGTCGGCAGTGAGATCGCACGACCACATCCGCGCTTCGCCCGGTCCACCGGTTCCCAGATCGACGTGCAGGTCGATCTCGTTACCACGCAAGTACTCGGCTGCCTCGGGAGCACGCTCGTCGAACGGAGCGCCGTTGGCGAACAGCTCCACCGGGCCGATTCGGATCTTTGCGCGATCCAGGACGAGCGTGCGGGTTGCCCGGCCCGCGACCGCCACCAGCCGGCCCCAGTTGGGATCGCCGCCGTGCACCGCCGTCTTCACCAGCGGCGAGTTGGCGATCGCCCGTGCTGTCGTTTTTGCGTCCTCGTTCGTCTTTGCGCCGGTCACGCGAATCGTGATCAGCTTGGTAGCTCCTTCGCCGCCGCGCACGATGTCGATCGCCAGAGGCTCGCATACGCGGCGGAGCGCGGCAACGAGCACTGGATAGTCGTCCTCGGTCAGCGTGATGCCACTGGCGCCGTTCGCGAGCGCGAACACGCAGTCGTTCGTCGAGCACTCCCCGTCGACGCTGATCGCGTTGAACGTGTCGTCTGCGGCCGCCTTCAATGCCCGCTGGAGCAGGGCCGGTTCGACCCCGGCATCCGTGGTCACGAAGCCGAGCATGGTCGCCATCATCGGTTCGATCATTCCCGAGCCCTTCGCCATTCCACCGACGCGGAACGTGGCGCCTCGAACCGACGCTTCGGCTGCGGCTTCCTTCGAGAACGGATCGGTGGTCATGATTGCGCGTGCGGCGTCGGCGCCGCCGTCCGGCGACAGCGCGCCGGCCGCAAGGCTGATCCCCGACGCCACCCTGGGCATCGGAAGCTTGACGCCGATGACGCCGGTCGACGCCACCAGGACCGCCTCGGTGGCGCAGCCGACCGCGGCAGCCGCGAGACGCGTCATTTCGCGCGCATGGCTCAGCCCGTCTTCGCCCGTGCACGCGTTCGCGCAGCCGCTGTTCGTGACGACCACCGCCGCCCGCCCGCCAGACCGCTGCAGGTGCTCGCGCGAAACCAGGATCGGCGCCGCCTGCGCGACGTTGGTCGTGAAGACGGCGGCCGCCGATGCCAGCGTTTCGCTGACGACGAGCGACAGATCGGGCTTGCCGTTCGCCTTGATGCCGCAGGCCACTCCGGACGCGCGAAAACCTGCCGGCGCCGTGACGCCCCCGGCGATCGTCTGCGTCTCGAGCGCAATCATGCCAAGACCGCCTCGCGGTCGTCTTCCTTGCTCTTTTCGGCCCCCACCGGGGTGAGGGTCAGGCGTTCGATATTGAAGCGCCGCGGCGCGACGCCGCGGCCATGGGCCATGACCGCGGTCCGCTCGGGAGCGGCTTTCACACCCTGCCGGAGCGTCAGCCGCACCGCGTACTGGCCGCATCGGCGGAACAGGGCGCAGCCATTGCAGTCGTGCGCGATCTTCTCCGGCATCCAGATGTGCGGCACGATCGTGAACCCGAGCCGCACGAAGTGGCCTGGTGCATGTGTGAACGCGCAGAGAGTGGCGTAGCCGGCTGTCGTCGCCTTCGAGGCCAGGTGCGCGACCAGGCGAGTGCCGATTTTCTGGCCGCGGAGCGACTCGTCGACGACCAGCGAACGGACTTCGGCCACGGTCGCGCTCAGCCTCGCCAGTTCGGCGCAGCCGACGACCAGACCTTGCCGCTCCGCGACGAAGAATCGCGCGACGTGATCTCGGATGTCTTCAATCGACCGTGGCAGCAGGTGACCCGCTTCGAGGTTCGCCAGCACGAGTGAATGAATCGCCGCCGCATCGGACGGCGCAGCAGCACGCAGGGTCACGTTCATCAGCCCTTTTCTCCCACAGCGGCGGTCAATGCCGCGTCCAGCACCACAGCCATCTGATCAACCGCCGCCTGATCGACGATGTAGGGCGGCAGCAGCCGCAATACGGTCTCGGCAGTACGGTTGATCAACAGCCCGCGCTCGAGCGCGGCTTCCACGACCGGAGCGGCCGGCCGATCCAGTTCCAGCCCCCACATCACACCGGCGCCACGAACATCCTTCACGCACCCGTGCCGCGCGGCGACGCGACGTAGAGCAGCCTCGATCTGCGGGCCGATCGCGGCCACGTGGGCCAACAGGCCCGACGTCAGCTCGTCGAGGAACACCAGCGCAGCCCGGCAGGCCAGGAGGTTGCCTCCGTAGGTCGTTCCGTGATCGCCGAACGCAATCGTCGCTGCGATCCGCTCGCAGATGAGCGCCGCGCCAACGGGAACGCCGCCGCCCAGGGCCTTACCGACGGAGATGAGGTCCGGCTGCAGGCCGAGCGTCGCAGAGTAGAACGGCACGCCGGTGCGTCCGAGGCCGCACTGCACTTCGTCGGCGATGAGCAGCGCGCCGGACTTGCCGCAGGCGGCCTTGATCGCCGCCGCCATTTCCGGACGCAGCGGACGCACGCCCCCTTCGCCCTGGAGCGGCTCGACGATGATGGCGGCGGTCCGATCCGAGACCGCGGCCTCGAGCTCGGACGGATCCGAGTTCGAGACGAACGTCACGCCATCCAGCAGCGGTGCAAACGGCGTCCGATAGTGCTCGTCCCATGTCGTCGACAGTGCCCCCATCGTCCGGCCGTGAAAGGCCCGTTCGAAGGCGATGACCTGCGACCGCGGCGTGCCCTGGGTGAACCAGTAGCGCCGGGCGAACTTCAGGCAGGCCTCGACTGCTTCGGTTCCGCTGTTGCAGAAGAACACGCGAGGCAGGCCCGATAACGCGGCGAGCTTCGTCGCGGCTTCCGCCTGGAGCGGATGGAAGTAGAGATTCGACGTGTGGATCAATTGCTCGGCCTGCGCCGCGATCGCGGCGACGAGTCGCGGGTGCGCGTGGCCGAGTGAGGACACGCCGATCCCCGAGATGAAATCGAGGTAGCCACGGCCCGCAGCGTCGTACAACCGGCAGCCCTTGCCACGCTCGAAGACCACCGGCGAACGGCGATAGGTCTGGAGCACATGGGCGCTCTCTACCTTCATCACCTCTTCGGGGGTCATCGTTGTCGTGGTTTCTGTCGTCATTGTTTTCGTCCTTCGCACCTGTATTGAATCCGGGGTCCGGCAGTCCGGACTCCCGGATCCCGGACACCGATTCCCTAAAACACCCGTGTTCCGACCGCCGTGTCGAAATCCTCGACTCCCCGGCCGGCGACGATTGCGACTTCGCCGACGCCGCCTTTCTTTGCGTGACGGCAGGCGGTGAGCTTTGCCAACATGCCCGAGTGCGCCGTGCCGGACGCGGTGAGCCGGTCGACATCGGTAGCCGTGAGCTCGTCGATCGTGGCGCCGTCGCCGTCCAGCACACCGGCCGTTGTTCCGGCAACCAGCAGCCGTCGCGCCTTCAGCGACGCCGCGAGGTGCGCAGCAAATGTATCGGCGTTCACATTCAGCAACATACCGTCGGTCGCCACCCCCACGCTGGCGATCACCGGCACGTAGCCGAGACCGAGCAGATCCTCGAGGAGCGTGACGTCGCCGCCGCCGGGATCCCCGACCAGCCCGAGATCGACCTGTTCTCCCTTGACGGTGGCGAGCGGCGCGGCCTTCACAGCCAGGCCAATCCGCGCGTCCGCGCCGGTCAGGCCGACCGCCTTTGCGCCGAGCGCGCCAATTGCGGCCACCAGAGCGGTGTTCGTGCGACCGGCCAGCACAGCGACCACGCTCTCGAGGGTCGCGCTGTCGGTGATGCGAAGCCCGTCTGCGAAGCGTGGCGTCAGCCCGCGCGCTTTCAGCTCGGCGTCAATCGATCGGCCGCCGCCGTGCACGACGACGAGAGGCTCGCGCGCGGCAAGACGAACGATCGCCGCGGCTGACGCACGGATGGCCGCGACATCGTCGAGCAGCTCCCCACCGAGTTTCAGGACGGTGGACATGGTCGACCCTAGCTCAGCCCCGTCGCTTCGGGGAATCCGAACGCCACATTGAAGTTCTGGATCGCCTGCCCGGCGGCGCCCTTCACGAGGTTGTCGATGCACGCCACCATCACGAGTTGCCGGCCGTCGGGCGAGATCCGCCAGCCGATGTCGCAGAAGTTGGTGTGCGCGACGTGCTTGATCTCCGGCAGGTCCGGACCAGTCAGCCTGACGAACGGCGACTGCCGGTAGGCCTCCTCCAGGATCCGGCTGATCGCGGCGTTGTCCACTCCGGGTCGCAGCCGCGCATAGATCGTTTCGAGAATGCCTCGATCGAGCGGCACGAGATGCGGCACGAAGGTGACCGGCAGGCCGACCTCCTGTTCGATTTCGGCGCCGTGCCGATGGGCGAACACCCCGTAGGCCGCCATGCTGCCGTGGATCTCGGAAAAGTGGGTTCGCTCGCTGGGGGTCTTGCCGGCCCCGGAAACGCCCGACTTCGCGTCGATGATGATCCCCGGCTCGAGCAGCCCGGCGGCCACCAGCGGCTGCAGCGACAGGATTGCGGCCGTGGGATAGCACCCGGCGCAGGCGATCAGCCGCGCATGCTCGAGCTCAGCCCGGTACCGCTCCGTCAAGCCGTACGTCACCGGCAGAGCCGGATCCGGCGAATGTGGATACCAGCGCTCTCGCAGCCCCTTGTCGCGGAGTCTGAACGCACCGGACAGGTCGAACACCCGCGGGCCGCGCGCCGCAAGCGCCGGACCGACCTCGGCCGAGAGGGTGTCTGGCGTCGCCAGGAATACCGCATCCAGCGCGGCGAGCGCGTCGATGTCGAGCGGCTGCACCGGCGCGTCCCAGATGTGGTTCAGAGCAGCAATGCGCCGAGGCTCCGATCCGACCGATCCCATCGCCGCGGCCAGCCGCACCGAGGGGTGGCGGGACAGCCTGCGGACGAGCTCGACCCCTGCATATCCCGTCGCTCCGGCGACGCCGACCCTGACCGGCGTATAAGTATTCATCCGAATTAGTAGATATACATGATTGCTGCCAGCAAGTCAACGATTTAGGCGAGATGTATTGCATAGCAATATGCATATGATGTATAAATATGAATGGACCGACGCGCCATGAAGCCGTATAGGCAGTCCATCATCAAGGAGCTGGTCGAGCGGGAATCCATTACCAGCCAGGAGCAGTTGCGGGCCCGCCTGCGGGAACGGGGCATCGACGCAACGCAGGCCACCCTGTCCCGGGACATCCGGGAGCTCCAGCTGATCAAACGGACCACGGACGGCGCTTACCGTATGGCGGGGGCGGCGGCCGGGGTCAGCAACGGCGAAGCGGAGACCATCCTCGCGGACGCCGTCGCCACCTTGCTGCGGCACCAGGAAGTCGTCGGGGCTTACATGATCGTGCTCCGCACGGATCCCGGCCAGGCGCAAGGCCTGGCCGTGTCGATCGATCGGGCACAGGTGCCCGAAATCGCCGGGACGATCGCCGGCGACGACACGATCTTGGTGATCTGCCGCTCGGCTGAAGGCGCCCAGCGCGTGACCCAGCGGTTCGTGGCTTTTCAGACAGAGGCGTGAGAGTCGGCTATCAGCTGCGCTGACCAGCGAGTGAGCTTAGCGAGCGAGGCACGCGAGCGGAGTGGGGCATGGCATGGGGCCCCGCGAGCGAGCGTGTAAGGGGGTCCGGGGGACGAGTCCCCCGGGTAATGAAGATGCAACGAATTCTCCTGGCGTACTCGGGCGGGCTCGAGACCACTGTAGCGATTCCCTGGTTGCGCGAGCGGTACGGCGCCGAGGTCATTGCCGTCACCGTCGATCTCGGTCAGGGACTGGAACTCGCGTCGATTCACGAGCGCGCGCTCGCAGCAGGGGCGGTCCGCGCGCACATCGTGGATGCCCGCGACGAGTTCGTGAAGCGGTTCATCCTCCCCGCGCTGCAGGCTGGCGCGATCTATGAGGATCGATATCCGCTGGCGACGGCACTGGGACGTCCGCTGCTGGCGCAGCGTCTCGTCGAGATCGCGCGCATGGAAGCCGCCACGGCGATCGCCCATGGATGCACGGGCATCCACAACGATCGGGTACGCCTGGAGTCGTCTATTCGTGCGCTCGATCCCACGCTCGAGATCATTGCCGCGGTGCAGGACTGGAACATGACGCATGGCGAGAAGCTCGAGTACGCGCGATCCCGGAACGTGTCGGTGCCCGACGCTCCCGCCGGTGGCTACAGCATCGACACCAACCTTTGGGGCCGCGCGATTGCGTCGGGAGGCCTCGAAGACGCATGGGTCGAACCGCCCGAAGAGATCTACACGCTGACCCGATCGCCGCAGGAAAGTCCCGATCACCCGGCCTACGTCGAGCTCGATTTCGAAGCGGGCGTGCCGGTGCGAGCCAACGGTGTCGACATGTCAGTCCTCGAGCTGATCGAGAGCCTGGAAATCATCGCGGGCGCTCACGGTGTCGGCAGGATCGACGTCGTCGAGAACCGCCTGGCCGGAATCAAGGAGCGTGAGGTCTACGAGGCGCCCTCGGCCGTCGTGCTGCACACCGCCCACAAGGAGCTCGAGAAGCTCGTCATCCCGCGCGATCTGGAGCGGGTCAAGCACGACCTGAGCCGCATCTACGCCGACCTCGTTTACAGCGGTCAGTGGTTCTCGCATACCCGTCAGACGATCGACGCGTTCGTGGCCGCAGTCCAGCCCCGCGTGACGGGGTCGGTCCGGCTGAAGCTGTTCAAGGGCGAGTGCCGCATCGTCGGCAGGAAATCGCCGCACTGGAACGTTTCGAGCGACGCACTGGCGGCGGACGCACAGGCAGTTTGATGGCACATCTCTGGTCGGGCAGGTTCGAAGGCGGACCCGACGCCACGCTTTTCACGTTCGGCGCGTCCTTCGGATTCGATCGGCGTCTCTTCGAAGACGACGTGACGGGCAGTCTCGCCTGGGCGGAAGCGATCCACGCGGCCGGCGTGCTTTCAGCCGCGGAGGCGGCGGCGATCAAAGCTGCGCTCGAGGAGATTCGATCCGCTGGTGCGGATCCGGCGTTCTTCGCGTCAGACGCCGCCAAAGACGACGAGGACGTCCACTCGTTCGTCGAGCGTGAGTTGGTTCAGCGTGTCGGTGAGGCGGGGCGGCGGTTGCACACGGGACGGTCGCGTAACGAGCAGGTCTCCCTCGACCTGCGTCTGTACCTGAAGCGGCGGGTGGTGCTGCTGCAGAAGGCGCTCGGGGCCCTGATCCGCGTTCTGATCGATCAGGCTGAAGCGGCCGGCGACGCCGTGATGCCCTCCTACACGCATCTGCGGCGCGCCCAGCCGGTCCTCGTTTCCCATTTCTTTCTCGCACATACCGCTGCACTGCGGCGCGATCACGCGCGTCTGGCCGCCCTGCTCACCGAGATCGACGAACTGCCGCTCGGCTCGGGGGCAATCGCGGGCACCAGCTATGCGATCGACGTCCACGCGCTCGCCGCGACGCTGGGTTTCTCGCGAGTCGTGTTGAACAGCATCGATGCGACCGGCGAGCGGGATTTCGTGTCGTCATTCCTCCACGCAGCCGCCCTGGCGATGGTTCACGTCAGCCGGATCGCGGAGGACTTCATCCTCTTTACTTCCGAGGAGTTCCGTTTCTTCGAACTCGCCGACACCGCCGCGACCGGAAGCAGCCTGATGCCTCAGAAGAAGAACCCGGACCCGCTCGAGCTCGTACGGGGCAAGTCGGGACGGGTGATCGGCCGGCTGGCGGGATGGCTCGCGACGATGAAGAGCCTGCCGATCGGCTACAGCAAGGATCTGCAGGAAGACAAGGAAGCGGTCTTCGAGGCGGAGGACACGCTACGCGGCTCGATCGAGGCCGCGGCGATCGTCATCGGCGGCCTTACGCTCAACCCGCACGTGACGGCTGCGGCCGCTTCAGGGCTGCTGCTCGCCACCGACGTCGCCGACTACCTGGTTGCGAAAGGGGTTCCGTTTCGCGGTGCCCATGAAATCGTCGGCGCGCTCGTCCGGCGGCTGGTGCAGGAGAATCGCTCGTTCGAATCGATGAGCGACGAAGAATGGCGGGCACATTCGCCGCTCTTCAGCGCCGACGTGCGTGCGTTCATTTCTCCGTCGGCGTCGGTCGCTCGCAAGCGCACGCCGCAGTCCACGCACCCGGCTGCGGTGGCCGCGGCGCTGCGGGAAACGAAAGAATGGCTCGAGAAGGCCTCTTGTTAAAAAAACGAGGCGCAGCCTGTTAGAACTTAATCGTCACTCCGCCGGTCACGCGCCAGAAGCTCAGAGAGCCGATGGCGACGTCCACTTCCTGCGCCGGCAGCTTCTCCTGAACGGTCCGAAAATACCGGACGTCTCCGCGAATGCCGTACTTGGGGCCGAGCGGCCACTCCGCGCCTCCTCCGACATTGAACGCCGCGTTGGTGCTCTTCACCGTGAAGAGATCGAACTCGTCCTCGATGTGGGTCTGGATGACGCCGAAGCCGCCAGCCGCATATGGCCGCAGCCCCGCGATCCTGAAGCGCGGCGTGTATCCGACATTCGCCATCAGGGTCAGGAGATAGCTGGGGCCGAATTCGAAATCATCATCAGCTTTCCGATCCCCGAAGAAGTCCGGCAGGTAGCCGAAGTCGAACTCGACGGCGAACGGACCGGTGAGCCATGCGGTGCCCGCACCGAAATTGATCCGGGACTTGAATTCGTCGTCGTACGAGAGCGCGGCGTCGGTGAACGTGACTTTCGAGCCCCAGTTCAAGCCTGCGTACGGCGTGATCACCCAGTCCGCGGACGCGTCCGGCGCCACCCCTGCAATGAGGACGATTGCCAGAAGGATTGAGAAAGGATGCTGGCGCATGCCGAGATTGTAGATGAGGCGCCAGAAACACGAAGAGCCAGGCCGCCGAAGCGTCCTGGCTCTCGAATAATCGATGTCGCCGGTGTTAGAAACGGAAGACCAGTCCAACCGTGCCGCGCCAGAAACTGAACGAGCCAAGGGCAACGTCGAACTCGTCGTCGGGCTCGTTGTCCTGCAGAGACCGGAAGTAGCGGACATCACCCTGCACGCCGAGATTGTCGCTGAAGAACCCCGCGACGCCGCCGCCCACATTGAGGCCCCAGTCGTTGCTGCTCACGTCGAACAGCTGATCCGGGTCGTCGATGCGGCTCTTGATCAAGCCCAGGCCGCCGGACGCGTAGGGGCGGATTCCGCCGCCGTGCTGACCGCCAAACGGCGCGCCGATTTTCAGGTTCGCCATCAGCGTGGTCACGTTGCTGTCGCCGAACTGGAAGTTGCTGTCGCCGGTGGTGTTCTCGAAGAAGTTCGGCGAGTAGCCAAAGTCCACTTCGAAGCCGAGCGCGCCGGCGCCCATCCACGACAGCGAGGCGCCGAAGTTCATCCGCTGCTCGAACTTGTCTTCGAAGTCACCCAACGAGTCTGTGAACCCCGCCGTTCCTCCCCAGTTCATCCCGATGTAGGGAGTGAACAGCCAGTCGGCCGAAGCCCTTGCGGGCGCGGCCGCAGAGGCCATGAGCACGAGAGCTGATGCGATTGCGAACTTCCGCAGTGCCATACCGTTCCTCGTTTCTCCTTCGCGGCTTCACGCGTATCAGCCGTTACCGCGTTGCGGCCGGCGCATGATGCGACCCGGCACTCGACTGCGGCGATGCAAGGCACGTACCCTGCGAAACCGGGCCGTAGAAAGACCGTGAGATGTGAGAAATCCTGAGGAATTCTGCGCGGAATGGTCAGGCGGATGCGCCCGAAGTCGCGTTCAACTCTGCCGCGAGCTGCTGGATCAGCTGCCATGCGCGCGCGACGTGCCGTTCGGTGGTGTGCAGATTACCGATCGCCAGCCGGAGCGTATAGCGGCCTGCCAGCTTGGTATGAGACAGGAACACTTCTCCCGAAGCGTTGAGCCGGTCGAGAAGCGCGGCGTTGAACTCGTCCGTTGCGCGCGCGCGGAAGCAGACCACGCTGAAGGGGACAGGCGCGGTGCGCTCGAATTCGGGCGACTCGTCCACCCAGCGCGCGAAGAGCCGTGCCAGACGGATGTGCTCCGTGAGCCGCTCGCGGATGCCGGCGGCGCCGAAGTGGCGAAGCACCATCCACAGCTTCAGCGCGCGAAAGCGGCGACCGAGCTGGATGCCGGTGTCCATCAGGTTTCGCACGTCGCTGCTCTCGGAGGTTTTGAGGTACTCGGGCGTCAGCGAGAATGCCGCCCGCACCGCGTCCATCCGCCGGCAATACAGCACGCTCAAATCGAAAGGGGTGAACAGCCACTTGTGAGGATTGAGCACCACGGAGTCAGCGCAGGCGGCATCCTTCAGCAGCGAGTGATATTCCGGAAGCATCGCCGCGACTCCTGCATAGGCGGCGTCGACGTGCAGCCAGACGCGCGCGCGCGCGCAGATGGCGGCCACCGCGTCAAGCGGGTCGACGCTCGTGGCCGACGTCGTGCCCACGGTCGCCACGACAGCGATCGGAATGAACCCGTGGCGGCGATCCTCGTCCAGTGCGGCGGCCAGAGCGTCAGGTCGGATCCGGAACTCCGCATCCGCCTCGATCCGGCACAAGGCCTCGTGTCCGAGCCCGAGCAGGATCACCGCCTTGTCGACCGACGAATGCGCGTGCTCCGAGCAATAGACGCGCAGCCGAGGGATTTCCGCTCGGCCCGACAAGCCATGTGAGCGCACGTCCGGAACTGCAACCTCCCGTGCCGCCGCGAGCGCATGGAGCGTCGTGATCGACGCGGTGTCGTAGATCACGCCTTCGAACGAATCGGGCAGGCCGATGAGTTGCCGCAGCCACGCGAGCGTGACTTCTTCGAGCTCGGTCGCAGCCGGCGACGTGCGCCACAACATCGCCTGCACGTTGAGGGCTGCGGAAAGAAACTCCGCCAGCACACCGGGCGCACTGCCAGAGATCGCGAAATAAGCGAAGAAGCCCGGGTGGTTCCAATGCGTGATGCCGGGGATGATCACGCCCTCGAAGTCGGAGAGGATGGCGTCGAACGATTCGCCGTGTTCTGGTGCGGAAGAGGGCAGCGCCGCGCGAATCTCGCCCGGCCGCACCCGGGACAACACCGGATACCGATCGGGCGCAGCGAAGTAGTCGGCGATCCAGTCCGCGATCCGGTGCGCTTCCTTGCGGAAGGCTTCGGGGTCCATGTCGTGGGACATGGAGGGCATTCTACGCCGGGGGTTCGGGGGGTCGGCGGTTCGGAAGAACGATGGTAGTTAGGGGCAACAGGAGCTGATCAAAGCGGCTAGGTACTTCTCGTTACCCCAGCCCTTGCGACCCCCCGACCCCCCGAGCCGCCGACACGGGATCTATTTCTTCTCGACTTCCACCTGCACCGGCGCCGCGAGCCGCACAGTGACGACGGCGCCTGAGGCAAGGGTTGCTTCGCTGCGGTCGCCGGACATCGCGACGGCAGTTCCGCCGGCGGCGCCGGTCGCGCCGCCGATGGCGGCGCCCTTCTTGCCGCCGATCAACGCGCCGAGAATCGCTCCACCGACAGCGGCGCCGCCAATCTTGCGGGCGCTGTCTCCGCCCTGCGATTCACCTTCACGCATGATCGCGTCGGTGCGAATCGGGAGCTGCGTGCCGTCGGCGAGAACGAGCGTGTGGAATCGCACGCCGAGGCGTGCCCGCTCCTTGAGCTTGCCGCCGCGCTCGACGAGGGTGACCGCGCCGATCGCGCGCGTGCCGGAGGGGATGGCAGTCCGCCCGTCCACGCTGACGTCGCGCATCACTCGCGCTTCGACCTTGTCCTCCACCCGCGCACGCTCGGACGAGACCGGCGTTTCGATTTGCAGTCCGATTACGGACGACACGGGAATCTCGAGCTCCAAGAGCTCCGGCGCCGGTGGGGGCGCCGGCTCGGTCCGGGCCGGTTCCGGGCGCACCGGATCGAGTGGTGCCGGCGCAGGTGTCTCGACTCGTGCCGGAACGGCTGGATCGTTTGCCGGACGGGTGTTCGCCGCCGGATTGCTGGCCGGTGCCGTGCTGCGAGCCGGGGACGACGGCGGTGCCGGCGCGGGACGCCGGGCTTCGACGACCGGGGCCGAAGCAGGCTTCGATCGGGCCGGTGCCGGTGGTGGCGTTCCAACCGTCGACGCGGCGGGCGCGGCCGCGAGCGGCGCCGGGTTAGCCTTCTCGAGGGGCTCGGGCGCCGCCGGAGCGGGCGCCGAAACGGTCGCCTCGGTCTCCTGAACCGCGGGCGAGGCCGCCGTGGATGCACTCTGGGGGGCGGGGGTCTCTGCCGCCGGCACAGCCGAGCTGCTTCGGACGGCAACGTAGGCGCCTCCCGCCGCAGCGGTCACACATGCAAGGGCCAGCAGACCCACGGCGATTGGTTTCGAAAACATCCTGCGTTCTCCCTGGATGAGGCTGATGGAGCAATAGACGTGCCCCTCGGGTTTACGCCGTTTTGTTCCGGTTTCGGCCGAAATCGCGCTGCGTCCCCGGTCCGGCGGGAACCGCCGGATGACACCCCCTGTCCTCCCTAAAGGACCGCCAGTCGCTGTTGCGTCCGCAAAACTCAAGGAAAACGCGGGATCCCCGCGGTACTCGAGTTGCAATTCTGCTATGTTTTCCGGACCGGAGGATCCCGATGCGACTCGCTCTCGCCGCCGTCGTTCTGTTGCTGACCGGAACCGCCAGCCGGGCCGAAGCGCTCACCATCCGTGACGTCATCGAGCTGACCAAGGCCGGCGTTTCCGAGGAGGTCCTCCTCGCGCTGATCGACGTCGACGGCGGAGTCTACGCGAACGACACGGAGACGCTCAAAGCGCTCAAGCAGGCCGGCGTCAGCGAGCGGGTGATGATAGCGCTGGTCCGAAGCGGTCGCGAGCGCCCGTTGCCTGAGCCACTGCCGCCTCCTCCCGTGTCCGACAGTGAAGTGCAGGCTCCGCCGCCGCAGGTTGTAGTGGTGGAGCATCACGAGCCGCCGCAGCAGGCGCTGGTCCCCGTTCCGGTCTACGTCCCCGTGTATACCGCCCCGGTGCGTTCCCATCGCGGCGTAAACGCCACTCGAGGGGTGAACACCATCGGCGGCGACTTCGCGCCGAGCAACTACGTGCCGTTTCAGCCGGCCCCGCCGGTGATTCGTCAGGAAACGAAGCCTGCCCCGCCGGTTTACTGGGGGTTTGGCGGGAAGCGCCGGCCGGATACCTGGGACCCTTCCCCCTGGGAGCGCGAGCCGTCGTCTGACGGCGACCGGAGACCGAATCCGAAGAAGTAGCGTCAGGCGGCCGGGCGGTCGGGGCGGTCGTCGATCTTTTTCTTGACCTCGCGCCCGATCTTCAGCGCGGCCGGCAGCAGGACGGCAGTTCCAATCAGGAGATCGCTGACCCGCACTCGTTCGGGCTGTGGCTGCGGCCGATCCAGATCGCAGTTGACACCTTCCGGGAAGAGCGGCGCATCGGTGAGCCCGCGGGTGCGGCGTTCCTCGTAGGCGCGCTGCGCCGCCACGCCGATCCTCTTCTTTTCACCGGGCACTTTTTCGCCGACGTCCTTGCCATATGGCGATGCGTGCTCGATCTCCGCGTTGAGCTCCGCTCCGATCAGCAGCGCAATCCCTGAGACGTAGAACCACAGCAGCAGCACCATGACGCCGCCGATCGCGCCATAGGTTTCGTTGTAGCTGGCGAAATTCGTGATGTAGAAGCGGAACCCGAGCGACGCCAGTACCCACAGCGTCGTGGCCAGCACGGAACCCGGCGTGATCCAGATCCAGTCCTGCTCGGCATCGGGGGCGAAATAGTAGACCAGGGCGACCGCAGTCACGACCATCAGGAACACGATCGGCCACTGCAGGATCTTCCACGACCACGTGAACACGGGGCCAAGTCGCATCGCCTCGGCGATCTTCTCGGCGAGCGTCGGGCCGGCGATCACCAGCGTCATCGAGATCAGGATGAAGAGCGCGAGGCCGACGGTAAGCCCGATCGCGGTCAGGCGGACCCTCCACCACGGCCGTCCTTCCGTGATGTCGTAGGCTGCGTTCAGGGTGCTGCACACGGCGACGACCGCGCTCGAAGAGCTCCACAGTGTGAAGAGGAAGGCCAGCGTGAGAATGCCGCCGGCGCTGGTCTCGCCGATCTTCTGAATCTGCTCGGTGATGATCCTTGTGACGTCTTCCGGTGCGACGCGCTGGAGCATCGTGCCGATTTCGCCGGTAAGGTTCTCGATAGGGAAGAAGCTGGCGATCGAGATCAGCGCCAGCAGGGCCGGGAACAGCGCGAAGAAGAAGTAGTAGGCCTGCTGTGCCGCCAGGTTGAAGACGTCGTCTGCCAGCGTCTCGTCGAAGGTTTGCTTGAGCAGCTGAGACCAGCTGAGGGGGACGCGGAATCGTGCCAACAGCGCAGCCATGCCGTTGCAGGTAGCAAGCGCGCTGCCAGTGGTTTAGGGATGTGCTATAACCCGTCGTTTCGGTCCGTTTTTGCACCTCTCCCTTTGCACGTTTCCGGAGGATCTATGTCCAGTCAGCGGCGAAGCCGGGTCCTGCGCTTCGCGATCGCCTGCTCCCTCGCGGTGTCGGGCTTTGCCGGCACCGCCCCATCAGCGCAGTCCCCGCAGTCGGGCTCGAAGCAGAAAATCGACACCGAGTACACCGCGAAGATCAAGGAGTATCTGCAGGATTCGCGGGTCACGACCGAACTGGTCGATCACCTGCCGGCTTCGGACACGGTTCCCACACCGCTGAAGTTCTTCAATCGCATCGTCGGAACACCGGCGGAGCTGACGTACGCAAAGGACATCTATCGGTACTACGATGCCCTCGACAAGGCCTCGGATCGCATCGCGGTGTGGAGGATCGGGAAGACCGAGGAAGGGCGGGACATGGTGATCCTCGCCGTTGCGGACGAGGCGACGATCAAACAGCTGGACAAATTCAAGGGCATGCTCGCGTCGCTCACCGACCCGCGCAAAACGACTGAAGCGCAGGCGCAGCAGTTGATCAGGAACGCGAAACCCATCTACTGGATCACCAGCGGCATGCATTCGACCGAGACCGGCGGCCCCGAGATGCTGATCGAGCTGCCGTATCGCCTCGCGGTGGAAGAGACGCCGTTCGTCCAGGCGATCCGCAACAACGTGATCACGTTAATCACGCCGGTGATCGAAGTCGACGGTCGCGAGAAGCAGGTCGACACCTATTACTTCAACAAGAAGCGCCGGGCATCAGGCGATCAGCAGACCTTGCCGCTGATGTATTGGGGCAAGTACGTCGCGCACGACAACAACCGCGACGGCATGGGACAGTTCCTGGCGCTCACCCGCAACGTGACGAAGGCGTTCCTCGAGTGGAAGCCGACGATCTTGCACGACCTGCACGAAGCGCAGACCTACCTGTACGCCTCGACCGGCACCGGCCCCTACAACGAGCAGATCGATCCGATCACGATCGACGAATGGTGGCTCCTGGCGAAGACCGAAGTGATGGAGATGACCAAGCGCGGCGTGCCCGGCGTCTGGACCTACGGGTTCTATGACGGCTGGGTGCCGAACTACATGTTCTTCATCGCGCACGCGCACAATGCCGTCGGCCGGTTTTACGAAGTGATGGGTTACGGGCCCGAGAACCGCACGGTCACGGCGGCCCAGACCGTCACCAGCCGTGAGTGGTTTCGCCCGAATCCGCCGCTGCCCTCGATCCAGTGGGGGCCCCGAAACAACACGAATATCCAGCAGTCGGCAATCCTGATCGCGCTCAATCATGTCGCCAGGAACAAGGAGACGTATCTCGAGAACTACTGGCTGAAGAACAAGCGGGCCGCGGACAAAGGCAAGGATGGCCCGGTCTACGGCTGGGTGATTCCGGCGGCGCAGAAACGGAAGGGGGATGCGGCCGAGGCGGTCAACGAGCTGCGCCGGCAGGGGCTCGAGTTTCACATCGCGGCGTCCGCATTCAAGGCCGGAAACGTGGACGTGAAGGCTGGCGACTACATCGTCCGCGGGGATCAACCGTATCGCACCGTCGCGGACATGTACTTTTCGATTCAGAACTATGCGCCGTCCAATCCGCGTCCGTACGACGACACCGGGTGGACCTTCCAGTACATGCGCAACCTGGTGATCAAGCCGATCGAAGACAAGAGTGTGCTGGGCCAGCAGATGGCCGCCCTCACCGCCGACATCAAGGCGCCGGGCGGTGTCGAAGGCTCGGGCCCGGTGCTCATCGTCGATCACACCACCGACAACGCGCTCGTGACGTTCCGCTTCAAGCACAAGGACGTCGCCATGGAGGCCGCGGAGGAGGAGTTCGACGCCGCCGGGCGGAAGTTCCGGGCAGGCGCGTTCATCATCAGGAACGCGAACCGCTCGGCGCTCGAGCCGACCTTGACATCGCTCGGCCTTTCGGGCTGGGCGGTGACGACCGCGCCGAGCGTGCGCACGCACAATCTCGACGTGCCGCGGATCGGCTACATCCACAGCTGGGCGAACACGCAGAACGAGGGATGGGTACGCGCGGCGTTCGACACCTACGGAGTGCCGTACACCTACTTCGCGGACATCACCCTGCGCGAAGGCAACCTTCGCCAGAAGTACGACGTGATCGTGTATCCGCACGTTGGCGGCAGCCCGCAATCGCAGGTCAATGGAATTCCGAAGACCGGAGGAACGGCGTTGCCCTACAAGAAGACCGCCGATACGCCGAACCTCGGCGCGATCGATCAGGCCGACGACATTCGCGGCGGGATGGGATGGGAAGGGCTGATGGAGCTGGTCAAGTTCGTGCGCGAGGGTGGCACGCTGATCACCGAAGGATCGACGTCGACAATCTTCCCTGAGTACAACGTCAGCACCGGGGTCACCGTCGAAAGTCCCGACGGACTGTTCGTACGAGGCTCCGTCATGCGCGGCATCTTCGCGGATCGGCGCAGCCCGATCGCTTACGGCTATGACGCGCAGGTCCCCGTGTACTTCAGCCAGGATCCCGTCCTGAGCGTTACGAGTGGCGGCGGCTTTGGCGGACGCGGTGGAGGAGCGGAGGGTGCCATTCCAGGCGTGGGCATGAACGTGACGCCGATGGCTGCCGCGAACAACCGGCTGTCAGCTTACGACCCCGAGGCACCGGATGCGGCGTCCGCAGCTGCGTCCGCCGGCGCGGGCCGAGGCCGCCAGGGTGGCGCCGCCGGCCCGGGCGGCGGTGGCGGCCGAGGCGGGCGGGGTGACGGTGGCGGATTCGGCGGCGCAGGATTCGACAACTCCGCCGAAACCCCGCGCGTCATCCTGGCGTTTCCGTCGAATCCCGACGAGATGCTCCTGTCCGGCGTCCTGGTGGGCGGCCAATCCCTTGTCAACCGCGCCCAGATCGTCGACATCCCCCTCGGCCAGGGCCACGTCGTGTCGTTCGCGATTCGTCCGTTCTGGCGCTGGCAGACCCAGGGCACGTTCTTCCTGGGTTTCAACACCATTTTGAACTGGAACGATCTCGACGCGGGGAAGACGACGACGCGGGCGACGACGACGCAGTGACACAGCCGGCGGTTCGGGGGGTCGGTCAGGACAGTGGTAGTCAGAGGCACCAGTCGCTTGGATTTTAGCCGGTTGCTGATGAATACCCGAGGCCGCGAGCCCCCGAACCGCCGAACCGCCGAACCGCCGGCAGTTATGATGCATCGATGCCCGCCCCCGACGTCGTCGTCATAGGAGGAGGAATCATCGGGTGTGCCGTGTCGCGCGAGCTGGCGCGGCGCGGGGCGGCGGTCCGGATGTTCGAGGCGCGCACGCTCGGGGCCGGCGCCACCCAGGCGTCGGCGGGGATCCTGGCGCCATACATCGAAGGGCACGATCGTGGCCTGCTGCTCGAGCTGGGGATCCGGTCGCTCGGCATGTATGACGAGTTCGTGCGCGACGTCTCCGGCGAGTCGGGGCTGAGCGTCGAATACCGTCGATGCGGGACGCTCGAGGTCGCGGTCGACGCGCCCGCCGCCGTTCGGCTCCGTGCGGCCGCACGAGCCCAGCCTCACCTCCAGTGGCTCGATCCTGCCGCCGCCCACGGCCAGGAGGCCGCACTCGCCACATCGATCGAAGGGGCGGTGCTCGCCCGCGATCACGGGTACGTCTCGGTCCCGGCACTGATGGATGCTCTCGCCTGGGCCGCGCTCAGGCACGGCGTCCAGATCGAGGCCGCTCATCGCGTGACCGGCATCCGCGTCGACAAGCGCGGCGCGACGATTTCAACCGAAGACGGTACTTCCTGGTCCGCGGGCGTGGTGGTCGTTGCGGCGGGCAGCTGGTGCGGACGCATCGACATCGACGACGGCGCTGCGGCGTCGGTGAAGCCGGTTCGAGGGCAGCTGCTGCGTCTGCACTGGCGCGGCGCGCCGCTCAATCACATCGTGTGGGGCCCTGACTGCTATGTCGTTCCGTGGCAGAACCAGACCGTGCTGGTGGGCGCGACGGTCGAGGACGTCGGCTTCGACGAGCGCACGACGGCGGCCGGAGTCAGAGATCTGCTCGACGCAGTGTGTGAGCTGCTGCCCGAAGCGTGGCGGGCAACGTTCCTGGAGGCGCGCGTCGGCCTGCGGCCGGCCACGCCTGATGGCCTGCCGTTCCTCGGTGCGTCGCAACGCTCCGATCGACTGATCTACGCCACCGGCCACTATCGAAACGGTGTGCTGCTCGCGCCGCTCACCGCGCGGCTGGTCGCCGACCTGATTGTGGATGGAAAAGAAGACGAGGCCGTAAGACAGTTACGGCCTCGTGGGTGAAGAATTACTGGTGTGGCTTCGCTACCGACCCGATGCCGTCACCGCCAATGACGTCGCCGCGCCGAGCGCGGGGCTGGTGCGCTGCACGCGCTCGAATGTGACTGCCGCAAGCTGATAGTCGAGGTACGAGCGCAGCTCGTTGTCGCGGGCGATCGACAGGTCGCGCTGTGCCTGGATGACCAGGAAGCTGGTCGACATCCCGACCTCGAATCGCTTCTGCTCGGCGTCGAGCCGCTGTTCGGCCAGCTCGCGGCCGAGCCTGGCGGTCTCAATCCGCTGGCGATTCTGTTCGAGCCGAAGCGCTGCGTCCCGCACTTCCCGGACGACCGACAGCTCCATGCTGCGCACCTGGGCGACCGCCTGTTCGCGCTCGATCCGTGCCCGCGCCAGGTTGGCTTCGCTCTGGCTGTGTCCGAGCGGATACGACAGCGACAGGCCGACCGTCCACGTCGGGTAGTCCGCGCCGAGCACCTGGTTGAGCACCGAACCATACGACGTGTTCTGCAGCCCGACGATGGTGCCGGGGAACCCGCCTTCGCGAAGCAGCCGGGAACCACCCTGGCCGTTGGTGAGATAGGTGGCCTGTGCTCGCAGGTCGGGAAGCGTCTCGTTCTTGGCAAGCGCGATGCTGGTGTCGCTGTTCTCGATCTGCTTCCGCGCCTGTGCGACGTCGGATCGATCAGCGAGCGCGCGGCGGACCGCCTCGTCGACGTTCGGCGCGCCGGTCACTGACGGCTGGCGCTCGGCCGGATCGATCCTGACGCTCCAGTAGTCGCTGCGCTTGGGGTCGACGATGAGCGTCCGGACAAGGTCTTCCGCCTGAAGCGCCGTCGTGCGCGCGACGATCAGGTTCTCCTGACGTTGTGCGACCTCGGCGCGTGCGGCAACCAGGTCGAGCGGTGGCGACTGGCCCACGTCGACCCGCGCGCGGTTGTTGCGCTCGAGCTCCTGGGCGAGGTCCAGCGATCGCTGCTGGACGTCGACCGACGCCAGCGCCGCCACCAGCGCCCAGTAGCCGGCTTCCGCGTTGGCAGCGACCTGCGCGCTGCGCTCCCGGACCTGGATGTCGGCAATATCGCGATTGCGATGCTCGATCTCGATCTGCGCCCGCGCGGCGTCGGTCTTGAAGTCGCGCAGCAGCGGCTGCGAGAAGATCGCCTGCAGCGCCGAGGTCAGCGACGGCGTGAAGCTCGTGAACGGGTTGTCGGTGGTCGTGCGTTGTGACACGAAGCTGACGTTGTAGCTCGAGCCTCCCCACTTGAGCCGCTGGACGATACCGGCGTCGGCTGACCAGTAATCGGTCTGGATTCCGGCCTCGCCGGAGAACAGGTTCGCCGGCGGCGTCGCCATGCTGTTGCGGTTGAGCCCGCTCGTAAAGGTCGGCAGGAACACCGCCTGGGCCGCCGCCACGCGGGCGTCGCTGGCGCCCGGCTCGTACCGGACAACGGCCAGCTCGGGATTGTTCTCGAGCGCCATCCGCACCGCTTCGTCGCGCGTGAGCCGGAGCGTTTCGGCAGCTGTTCCCGCCGGCGCCTGATCACGAGGCAGCGTGGTCGTCACTGGCTGCGCATTTGCCGATGACGACAGCAGGATCAGCGCGAGCAGGGTCGCCGCCGTCGCGGTCGCCGGCCGGGTGCTGCGCCACCATCCCCACAGCTTCAGCCGCGAGGCATCGTCGAAGAGCGAGTACGCCACCGGGGTCGCCACCAGTGTCAGCAGCAGCACCAGTGACTGACCGCCGATGATCACGAAGCCGATGGCCCGGTTGGTTGCCGAGCCCACGCCGCTCGACAGGACGAGCGGGATCATGCCCGCCACGAAAGCAAATGTCGTCATGAGGATTGGTCTCAATCGATCGCGGCTGGCCTGCACGATCGCCGCGTCGCGCTCCATGCCGCGGTCGCGCAGCTGGTTCGCGTGATCGATCTGAAGAATCGAGTTTTTCTTTACTACCCCGAACAACACGAGCAGGCCGAGCGCCGAGAAGATGTTCAGCGACTGACCTGTGATGATAATCGACAGCAGCGCGAAGGGCAGCGTCAACGGCAGCGACAGCAGGATCGTCACCGGGTGTAGCCACGACTCGAACTGAGCCGCGAGGATCAGATACATGAAGACCAGCGACAGCCCGAACGCGATCAGGAAGTTCTGCGCCGCGCGGCCGAGCTCGCGCGAGCGGCCCGCGAACCGCGTGCTGTAGCCCGGCCCCATGTTCAGCGAGTCCGCAGTGCGGGTCATGAGGTCCATCGGACCGGTCTGCGAGACGCCCGGCACCAGCCCGGCGTAGATCGTCACCTGGCGCTGCCGGTTGAGCCGGTTGATCTCCGACGGCGACGTCCCGTGCGACATCCGCGCGAGGTTCTCGAGTGGCACGCTGCCCACCTTGTCCGATGGCACGGTCAGCTGCCCGATCACGCCCGCCCGATCCCGCGCATCCTGCGCGGCGCGCACGTGCACTTCGTACTGCTCGCCGCCCTCGTTGTATGTGGTGACCTGGTCGCCGCCAACCAGCAGGCGAAGCGCCTCCGCCGCATCAGCCACCTTGACGCCGAGGTCCGCGGCCTTGAGCCGATCGAGCTGGACGGACAGCTCGGGTTTGCCGACGTTCATCGACGTATCCACGTCGACAACGCCGTGCTCTTTCCTCGCGGCGTCCGCGATCGCCGTCGCGAAGGTCTCCAGCTTCTTGAGATCCGGCCCGTTGATGGTGAACTGAATCTCGGCGTTCTGGTTGCCACCGCCGCCGATCGTCGCCACCGCCCTCACGCCGGTGCGCAGGTTCGCCACCGCCGCCTGCGGCAGGATGTTGCTCCGCACGTCGTTCATCACCGCGAACTGATCGCGCTTGCGCTGATCGACTGGCTTGAGGCGGGTGTAGACCGTGGCCACGTTCTGGGTCCGGGCCGGGTCGTCCGCCGCCGTCACCAGCGTGAACTCGACTTCCGGCAACTGCCGGATCCGGGTAGCAATGCGATTGGCGATGATTTCCGTGGCGTCGATCGCCGTGCCCTCGGGGGCGCGAATCCCGACCTCGAACTCGGACTGGTCGTCGTTCGGCAGGAAGTTCTTGTTCGCCACCATGAACAGCGGGACGCTGCTAAAGAGGACGAGCACCGCTATCGCGGCGATCGCCCAACGATGGGTCAGCGACCACCGCAGGATGGCCGCATATCCATGGTCGAGCGGACGGAAGAACCGCGATTCCTTGCTCGACTCCTGCTCGATCTCATGCCCCTCGGCATCCTCGCGGCGCGGACGCATCTTGATCCATCGCGCGGAGAGCATTGGCGTCAGCGTGAAGCTCACCAGCATCGACACGAGGATGGCGAAGGCCATGGTGAAGCCGAAGCTCGTCATGAACCGGCCTACGATGCCGCCCATGAAGCCGACCGGAATGAAGATCGCCACCAGCGACAGGGTCGTCGCCAGCACGGCCAGGCCGATCTCACGGGTCGCCTCGATTGCCGCCTGCGCCGGCGGACGTCCCTTTTCTTCGACGAAGCGATAAATGTTCTCGAGCACCACGATCGCATCGTCGATGACTATGCCGACCGCGAGCGTGAGCGCCAGCATCGTCATCGAGTTGAGCGTGAAGCCCTGGTACCAGATGAGTCCGAACGTGGCAATGATCGAGGTCGGGATCGCGATCGCTGCAATCAGGGTCGAGCGCCAGTTCCAGAGGAACACGAGCACGACCGCCGCCGCGAGTATCGAGCCGACGATCAGGTGTTCCTCGACGCTCCTGATCGACGCCTTGATGAACTCCGACATGTCGCGGACGACGCCGATGTCATACCCGGCCGGGACCGTGGACGCGATATCCGACAGCCGCTCCTTGACCGAGTCGACCACCTGGACGGTGTTGGTCCCCGACTGGCGGCGCACGGTGACGAGCACCGTCGGTTCACCGTTCTTGTTCGCCCGGGTGAGCGATTCGGCCATGCCGTCTTCGACCCGCGCGACGTCGCGCAGCAGGATCGCGTGTCCATCGCGCTGCTTGACGACGATCTCGCCGAACTCCTGCACCGACTGCACGCGGCCGCGGGTGCGCAGCGTCAGAGCGGTCGCGCCCTGCTCGATGCGGCCGCCCGGAATCTCCGCGTTCTGTGCCTGCAGCGCCCGCGAGACGTCGGTGACCGTCAGGTTGTAGGCCTGCAGCCTCGCCGGATCGAGCCAGATGTTGATCTGACGTGACCGGCCGCCCGTGACCAGGACCTGGCCCACGCCGTTGACGTTCTCGAGCTGCCGCCGCAGGGTCTTGTCCGCGTACTCGGTGATGTCGCGGATTGGCTTGTTGGCAGACACCGCGAGCGTGAGGACCGGGGCCGAGTCCGGATCGAACTTCTCGACCTGCGGCTGGTCGATCGTCTTCGGCAGCAGGGGCAGGACGCGGTTCACGCGATCCCGTACCTCCTGCGCGGCAATGTCGCCGTCCTTCTCGAGCAGGAAGGCAACGATGACCTGCGACACACCCTCTGACGAGGTCGAGCGGAGCTCGTCGATCCCGCTGATCGTGTTGACCGCTTCCTCGATCTTGTCGGTGATCTCGGTTTCGACCTCTTCAGGCGCGGCGCCCGGAAGACGCGTGGTCACGACGACGGTCGGAAAATCGACCTTTGGAAAGCGATCGAGGCCGAGGCGTCCGAACGAGAACGCCCCGACCACGGTGAGCGAAAGAATGATGACGGTCGCGAAGACCGGGCGCTTGACGGAAATGGAGGCAAGCCACTGCATAAATCACAACCTACGGATACGCGAAACCAGGGGACTGGTGAACGGGCAGGCCGGTGAGCGGAGGCGCTGCCCCGGTGAATTACCTGCCCTTCGACGGGCTCAGGGCAGGCCCGAGCTCAGTCGAGGGCCTGCTGCGGACGGCCATGCCGTCGGTAACCCGGCCACGCGGCTCGGCTACGACGAGCTCACCATCCTTGAGACCGGTGACCACTTCGATCCGGCTGTCGACTTTCTCGCCGAGGCTCACGATTCGTTCCTCGGCCTTGCCGTCCTTCACGACGTAGACGCGGCTGGTGCCGCTCACGGTTTCGACGGATGTCGCGGGCACGGTCAGGGCCGGAGTCGGCTCGCTCTGTTGAATCAGCGCGGTCGCAAACAGGCCCGGTTTCAGCCGCCCGTCCTTGTTCGGCGCAACCGCCTCCACCGTCAGCGCACGCTGGTCAACGCGCACCGATGGCGACACGAATCGGACCGTTGCCTGGAATTCCTCGCCGGGGTACGCGTCCACGGTCAGGCGCACCGGCTGCCCGACCTTGATCATGGCAATCGCCTGCTCCGGCACGGTGAGCTCCACCCGCAGCGGATCGATGCTGACCACTGTCGCAACGCGGGCGCCTTTCGTCACATAGTCGCCGACGCTGACGGCACGCTCGGCGACGAGACCTGCGAACGGCGCGCGGACCGACGTGTCGGCCATCGACTTGCTGGCGAGCGCCACACGGGCGCGCGCGGCCTGGAGCGAGCGGTACGACTGCTCCGCGACGTTCACCGCGACCTTGTACTGCTGGCGTGCGGCCTCGACCTGCGTCTGCCGCTGCTCCCACTCGGCCTGGGATACGACCTTCTGATCGAGGAGCGACTGAATCCGCTTGAACTCCGCTTCAGCGAGGTCGAGCGACGCCTGCGCGTTCATCACTTCCGGCACGTGACGGGGATCGAAGGCCTGTCCCGGGCTCAACCCGAGGCGCGCTTCCATCTGCCCGGCATTCGCTTCGGCTTCCTGGAGCTGCGCCGACGTTTCGGAGGCGGAGATCCGGACCAGCAGGGCGCCTGCCGGCACACGGGTGCCACGCTCGACTGGTGTCGCGGTGATGCGTCCGGCGAGCTCCGCGCTCACTTCGGCCTGTTCGTCGGCGAGCAGCGAACCAGTCACCCGCAGGTGGCGCTCGATCGGGCGGCTGTCAACCGCTGCTGTCGTGACGACGGCGGGCTCGGGAGTAGCCGGTGTAGCGGCTGCTGCCGGGATTTCAGAGTTGCAGGCAGCCGAGAAAGATCCGGCAGCAAGAATGAGTGCCGCAACGGGCACGAACGGATGACGGAGCATGAATCGATTCCTCACAAGGTCTCCTTCGCGCTGCGCGCTCCGGAGGAGATCTCTGACGGGTCCCCGCAGGCGGTCGTACGGAACGTGAAGGCAACCCCGGTTCGGAGTCCGGCGAGTGTGGCCTCCAGGGTGTCGCGGGCGAGGGCGTCGGCGTCTTCGCCCGGCGCGAGCCGGTTGAAGAGGTGCGTAACCGCCGCACCGACCATCACGGTGCTGAGGATGCGGAAAACGACGTGGGGGTCGACGCCTTTGGGCAGTTGTCCGGTGTCGGCCGCTTTCTGGATGAGGCCGGTCAGGCGGGCCTTCATCGAGCTGATGAACGAGAAGCGCTCCCAGAGGTGACTGATGCGCGGGACCGATCGGTCCACGAACATCAGCGCGAAATACTCGGGATGCTTACGGCTGAAGAGATAGAAGTGCCAGAAGGCGCCGCGCAAGGCGTCGATGGGGTCGTCCACTTCCTCCAGCGGGGGCTCTCCTGCAGGGCGGCCAGCGTCCAGCAGCAGGTGGAACCCTTCCTCGGCCAGCGCGAAAAAGATGTCGTCCTTGCTGGGGAAATAGCTGTAGATGGCGGCCGGGCTGTACTCGATGCGGTCCGCGACCTTCCGGATCGAGACGTTCTGATAGCCCTCAGCTACGAACAGGTCCCGAGCCGCATCGAGAATCGCGCGCGACACCGCCTCGCGCTCCCGCTCCTGACGTTCCTTCACTCCCAATGGCAACCCCTCAGTGAAACTGCTGATGTGAACAGTGTTCACCATAATACCACCGTTAGACGTCTGAACGGAGTATTGGTTTCAATCGGAGTTTATTGATGGGCTTCGTGGGAGTCGGCCCCACGCTATCCTGCTCGCATGGCGACACTGACAACTGAACAAGCGCGCGCAAAACTGGCGGGGTTACCCGGCTGGGAGCTGTCCGACAACGCGATCCGGCGGACGTTCACCTTCGAGGACTTCACGGCGGCAGTGAGCTACGTCGTGCGGCTCGGATTCGCTGCGGAGGCCGCCGACCACCATCCGGACATCGACGTCCGGTACAAGCGCGTCACGCTGACCTACAGCACCCACAGCGAGGGCGGCCTGACCGAAAAAGATTTTGCGGGGGCGGAAACGGCGACGAAGCTGGCGGGTACGGCGGCCCGCTGAGCCTTCAGCCCCGCCTACGCCTTCGGCTTCGGCGAGGCAGGCTCAGTCACTTCAGCCGATTGGAAAGATCGTGTCGAGGCCGTCAGCCGGGCGGGCAATCACGTGAACGCCGACGAGCTCGCCGACGCGGCGGGCCGCGGCGGCACCGGCGTCCGTGGCGGCCTTGACCGAGGCGACGTCGCCTCGAACGATGGCGGTGACGAGGCCGGCATCGACTTTCTGCCACCCGACGAACACGACGTTGGCAGCCTTGACCATCGCGTCCGCCGCCTCGATCATGCCGACCAGCCCGCGCGTTTCCACCAGGCCGAGCGCTTCGCCGGGAAGATCCTGTGCCACGGGCGTGATTCTACTATCTAATCGCGGGCTCGGGGGTTCGGCGGTTCGGGGGTTCGGGAAGTCGAGGGTACTCAGAGGCAAACCGGGGACCCTTCAGCGTTTTGGTTGCCACTCATTACCACCGGCTCCCCGAACCGCCGAACTCCCGAGCCCGCGAGCCCCCGAACTTCGAGCCCGCGATCAAGCGAAGATCCCAAGATTCCGATCGGCCTTGAACCCTGGAAACACCCGGCTCGTGTCGGTGAGGCCAAGATGGCCGCGAACGACCTCGTTGAAGACGGCGCGGAAGTCGGTGGTGATTGTGAGGTCGCGTCCCTCGTGGCGCTGTTCGGGAGCGAGGCCGGGCCAGCGGCCGTAGACCTTTCCGCCGCGGACGGCGCCGCCGAGGATCATCATCGCGTTGCCGTGGCCGTGATCGGTCCCGCGGTTGCCGTTTTCGGCGACGGTGCGGCCGAACTCCGACATCGTGAGGATCACCACGTCCTGCATGCGATCGCCGAGATCGCGGGCGAGGGCGGCGATGCCGCGGGCGTGGTCGTCGAGGCGGTTGGCCAGCTGTCCGGTCGCAGCGCCTTCGTTCGCGTGATGATCCCAGTTGCCCGATTCGGCGAAGGCGATCTCGAGGCCGAGATCCGCCTTCACCAGCTGCGCGATTTGTTTCAGTGCGAGGCCGTAGCCTGACGCCGGATACTCGGCGCCGTTTGCGGGGGCGTATCGCTGGAGATCCGCCTCCTTCAACATCCGGATCGCGCTGAACGCATCGCGGCTCGTCGTGTTGAGCACACGATCGGCGGCCGCAGCATATTCGCTCTCGAACGACGACTGCACCATCTCGCCGCTCCGGCCGCCGCGGATCCCGAACCGGTCGATCTGTCCGATCGCGAGCGCCGGTGCCGTGCCCTGGAGCGACCGCGGCAGCTGGGGCGCAAGCGCCACCGCTCGAAACGGTGTCGCCGCCTGGTGTTCGCGCGCGTGAAGACAGCGATTGAGCCAGCCGTCGGTCGTGCTCTTCACGCCGGGGGTCGCGGTTTCCATGTAGTCCTGCGCGTCGAAGTGAGAACGCGTCGTATCAGGGGATCCGCAGGCATGAACGATGGCCAGCTGACCGTTGCGGAAGCAGGACTCGAGCGGCGCGAGGCGCGGGTGCAGACCGAAAAACCCGTCGAGATCGATTGCCGCGCCCGGACCCGAGCCTGGCCTCCCGATCGCGATGCTCGGGCGGGCGGAGTAGTAGGCGCGCTCGCCAAAAGGCACGACCATGTTCAAGCCGTCGACCGCGCCGCGTTGAAAGATCGTGATGAGCACCCGCCGCCGCGCTTCGGTGGCGGCCGCGGTCCGGGCGAGAAACTCGGGGGCGAAGCCGAGGCTCACGAGCGCGAGCCCGCCGTTCTTCAGGAAGATGCGTCGTGAGGTCATCATTATTCCGGGGGGCTTCGCCCCGCCGGACCCCCCATCGCCGTCGCTCGCGGGGCCCCATGCCCCACTCCGCTCCGGCGGGGCGCGCTGTGCGCGCCTATCGTTTTTGGAAGTCGGGCGATCCGAGCGTCAGGGCGGCGACCTGCGCCGCCGTCGGCGCTTTCGCGACCGTCGTCGCGGTCGACGGGCTGACGTCGTTCGCAAGCGCGGTCGCGAACAGCGATCGCCGCGTCTCGTCGGCGGTCGCAGTTCGATAGGGTGCAGCGCTCCCGAGTATCCGCATCTGGCCGCTGGTAAGCGCGACCGCGAAGTTCATGCGATTGAGCAGCGCACCGGAATTGATCCACGCGTCGGCCTTCTCGGAATAGCCGGTCGGCGGTTGCGCGCCGTAGATCGGCATCCCGAGATCGCGCAGCGACTGCACGAACGGCAGCGCATTCGTCACGTCGAGACTGCTGACGCGGACGGCGCTGACCACGAACTCGAACGGGTTCTTCGTCTTGGCACGCTGGCTCGCGAAGAACTCGGGTGACGTGACGATTACCCGGACGACCTCGCGGATGTCCCCGTCGGTCGCCTTGAATCGATCCGCAGCCCGGGTCACGAGTGCAGATGGAGGTTCATCGGCGACGAAACGGACGGCAAGCTTCGTCGCGATGAATCGCGCGGTCGATGGATGACGGGCAAGAAGATCAAGGACCTGCTCGCCGTCCTTCCGTCCGCCACCGGGCTTGATTCGATGCCCCAGCACGACCTTCGCGCCATCGTCATGAAGCCGCGGTTCGAAACGGAACGCTCCGCCGAGCCGCGGGTTGGCGATTGTCCAGCCTGTGAACGCTCGCGCGACTTCCTGCACGTCCTTCTGCGTGTACCCGCCATCGACGCCGAGCGTATGCAGCTCCATCAGCTCGCGCGCGTAGTTCTCGTTGAGGCCACGCCGCCGCATGACCGTGTTCACATCGGGAAGCGAGCGGCGCCGGCGAAGCGGTGCGCGCGTGCGGTCGGCATCCGCCGATGTTGGCGCGTCAGGCGCCGCCGTGCTTTGCCAATTGTCGAGATAGAAGAGCATTGCAGGACTTGCGGCGGTCGCACCGAGCAGGTCGCGGAATTTACCGAGCACCCGCGGGCGGATCATGTCGCGCTCGTATTCGGTGAGGTACTGGCGCACCTGCCCCTTGCCGACGAACACATTGAAGTGATTCATCCAGAAATCGACCATCACCTCTTCGAGCTGGCGCTCGCTGTAGGCGGCGCGGAGGATGCGCTGCTGCGACAGCTCCCCGATCACGGTCCGGTGCATCCGCGCCAGCTCCATCTGCTCGGGCGTTCGCTTCTGCGGGCCCGAGGTGCCCGCGTCCGTTGATGGTCCGCCATCCCGGGCTGCGCGCCGCTGCTGCTCGCGCCGTTCCATCATCGCCGGGACGAAGTAATCCTCAGCGAGGTCGCGCGTGCTCTTTGTGACGGTCGTGAATCCCGCGAGCCGCGCTGTCATCGCCCCGTCGTCGATGCGCTCGGGGTGCAGCTGCCCCTCGATGTAGGCGCGAACGCCCATGCGTTTCACGCGCTCGATCGCGGTGGGTGTCGGGCCGAACCCGAGCCGGTTGAGCACGTGAATCGCCGTCCTATCGTCAGTCGGCGCCCCTGGCTGACCGAGCAGCAGGGCAGCCGAGGCGAGGAGGATCGCCAGGTTGCAGGCCAGCACGCGAAAGCGTCGCAGCATCATTCGTGGAAAGTTAGACCGGGACGCCGGGGTCGGAGTTACAACCGGGCTCAACGGGCCGGCGAACGCATCCTTCCGGCTAAAGCCGGTCTGTCAGCGCAGCGAGGCGGCCGCGCGCCTGAGCGCTCGTGCCACTCGGGCGGCCTCGGCAGCCATGCGCTCGGAATCGCCGTGGTCGATCGCGTCGGCGAGGTCGGGCAGGACTCGCGGGGCGTACGTGCGGTCGGGGGCAAGCAGCAGGTGCCTGAACCATGGCCGGCCGTTCAGGCCCTGCGGGTCGATGAAGGCGCGCTCGAGCGCGATTGCGCGCCGGTTGAGTTCAGCCAGGCGCGCGGCGTCCCCCGACGCGATCGCCGCATCCCGCGCGGCGCTGAAGGCCGCTGCGGCCTGTTCGAGCTCGCCGGCGGCCTTCCGAATCTCGGCAAGCGTCGCCGACTCGCCTCCGGCAACGCGCTCGCCCGTTTCCGCAACGTACTTCAGAATGGTGGCGGCGGCAGCCTGAACATCGATTGGAATCGCATCGCCATCCATCAGGCGCAGTGCAGCGATGCCCAGCACTTTGACCAGGCTCGTCGTGTATCGAAACTCCGGATCCGCGACGCGCGCTACGAATTGATGCGTGTCGTGCACCGAGTGGTACACGGGCAGCGGACCATCGAAGGCCAGGTCGGCGGCCGGCACGCCGAGATGATTGAGAAAGACGGTGTAGTCGGAGCCGCCACCGAGACGATCTTCGACGACCTCGATGTCACCCCCCCGAACCGGGGCGCCGCGATCCATCGACCATCGTGACCGCGCTGTCGCGGCAACCGAGACACGACTCGACGGGTCGCGTACCGCGTCTGCCGCGCCCGCGATCACCCGCATCAGCGACGGAGCCGCCCCCGATACGAAGCGTGAACCGGATGCGGCGCTATCGACGTTCAGGTAGGCCACGGCGTGGTCCCGCAGCCATTCCTCGTGCTCCTCAGCCCACTCGGTCGAGGACGTCAAGGCGAGCTCTTCTGCGTCCCAGCTGGCGAAAAGGATGCTGCGCTTCGGTCGCCACCCCCCGCGGTGGAGCTCGCCGAAGGTACGCGCCAGCTCGACGATCGCGGCAGACCCCGTCGCCGGATCGACTCCGCCGTAGATCCACGCGTCGCGATGATTGCCCACGATCACGACGTCGCCGGCGGCACCACCGCTGCCGCGGAGCATCCCCGTGACCGTCCAGATCGGTCGAATGTGTTCGGCGAGGCTGACTTTCATCCGGACGAGTGCGGGTCCAGGACCTGCGCGGAGATCCGGCACCAGGTCGCTTCGAAGCCAATCGGGAACCGCGGCACCGCCGAGCGATTGCAGGATCGGGCGCACGTCGGCGATCGAGAGCGGGATGCTGGGGATCTTTGGCAAAGACGTCGCCGCCCGCCGATCGATCCGTTTCGCGCCGGCGACCGAAGGCCACCCCGGCGTCAGGGGATCGCCGGGCACCAGGAAGTCGTAGGCGACACTGCCACGCTCGATGCGTGACTCGGCGGTGATCGCATCCGGGTACGGCTTGCCCTTTTCCCGAGGCTCATCCCGCGGATCCGGATACATCAGGATTCCAGCCGCGCCTCGCTCCTCGGCGGCCCAGACTGCCGCGCCCCGATAACGTTGTGGCCCCGAGTGCCGGACGACGACGATCCGGTCGCGGACGTTGATCCTCTGACGCGTGAGCCATTCGTAGTCGGCGGCGGTTCCGTAACCGGCGTAGACAACCTGCGCCGTTACCTGGCCAGATGCCGAGTAGGCGTAATGCGGAAGGCCGGCAACAGCTGGTGCGATCGCGGTGTCCGAATCGCCGTCCACTGGTAGCTCTCGCATCGAGGCCCGCCAGACCTTGGGCAGGACCATGTCGACGGCGACCTCGCGCGGCTCCGGCAGCAGGACTTCGTGCGCGGTGATCTGCACGTCTTCGAGCCCGGCGCCGCGGAACTCCTGCGCGATCCAGTCAGCCAGCTCGCGATCCCGCGCCGATCCCGCGGGGTGCGGTTGAAGCGTCAGCAGCCGGTGGGTGTCGCGAATCCGAATCGGGTCAGGAAGGCCGAGAAACGTTGCTTCGAGCGCGAGATGTGACGCGCCGGACGCGGGGCTGAATCCGAAGGGCACGGATGGCGGCTCCGGACGTGCGCAGGCGGCATGCGCGGTCGTGGCAATCGTGACGAGCACAGACACGCCCCGCCTACGCATTCGGCTTCGGCGCGGCAGGCTCAATTTGAGTCGCATCGATGGCGGTTATCGCTGGAGCGTTTTCGCGATCTCGCGCGCGGCGTTCCGGCCCGAGAGACCGGTCATCCCGCCGCCCGGATGGGTGCCAGCGCCGCAAAGGAACAGCCGATCGATCGGCGTCCGATACTGCGCCCAACCGAGCGTGGGTCTCATGCTGAACAACTGATCCAGTGACTGCTCTCCGTGATGGATGTGACCGCGTGTGAGCCCGTAAGTCTCCTCGAGATCCCGCGGCATCAGCACCTGGCGGCGCTCAATCAGGTTCGAGATGCCGGGGGCGTAGCGCTCGAGCGTGCGGGTCACCGTGGTCGTGAGCTGATCGCGAGCCGCGGTCCCGTTGGTGCCGTCATTCTCGTAAGGTGCAAACTGCACGTGGATTGACATCACGTGCCGATTCGGAGGGCACAGCGTCGGATCGAGCAGCGACGGGATGGAGATGTCCATGTAGGGCTCCACGGACATCTCGCCGTACTTGGATGCGTCGTAGGCCTTTTCGAGGTAGTCGAGGCTCGGGCCGATGTGGATGCGCCCGTGCAGATCGCCCGGGTTCGCGGCGCCGTTGAACGCAGGCAGCGCCCCGAGCGCCAGGTTCATCTTCGCAACGGTACCGGGCATCCGATAGTTGCGAATCCGCTGGACGAACAGTGGATCGAGCTCCACCGGATCGATCAGCGACAGAAGCGTACGATGGGGATCGGCGTTCGAAATTACTGCTGATGCCGGTATCTCTTCGCCGTCATCGAGCAGAACGCCCGTGCTCCGGCCGTCCTTTACCACGATCCGCGCCACGCGTGCGTCGAGGCGAATTGTCGCCCCTGCGGCGCGCGCCGACTCGGCCAGCGCACGGGCGAGCGCACCAGGCCCGCCTTTCACGGTGATCGCGCTGCCGCCTGGGACCGGATCACTGGCAGCGTGCCAGAGCAGCGTCGCGCCCGTGCCACCGGACCACGGTCCCGCCGTGCCTCCGAAGATGCCCCGCGCGGCGATGGCCGCCTGCAGGAGATCGCCCGTAAACCACTCGCTGACGAGATCCGCCGCGGCCATGGGCATCCATCGCAGCAGGCGGAAGCTGTCCGTCCGGCCGAGGCTTCGAAAGCGGCGGCCGGTCTTCAACAGCTCCCAGATTTCCTGCGGTGCGGGCGAGTCGAGCGCGGGCGGCGTTCTCTCGAGCAGCGGCACGATGAAGGCGCTCAGTCGCTCCAGGGTGGCGCAGAATTCCGGATAGCGGTCGGCGTCCTGGGCGGAGTGCAGCCTGATGGACTCGGCCGAGCGGCCAATATCATTGGACAGGACCAGCGGGCGGCCGCCGGGTGAGAGCACCACGAGCCGCGGATCCGCGCGAAGGAAATCCACACGCGTCCCGAGTTGCATGTCCGCGACGATTGACGGACGCACCGGGCCCACCGAGTGTGCCAGCGCCGGGCAACGGTAGCCCGGTGCGAGTTCCTCGGTGACCGCCGCGCCGCCGGCAACCGGGCGCGCTTCGAGCACAAGGGGCTTGAAGCCGGCCTTCGCCAGGTAGAACGCGGTAACCAGGCCGTTGTGGCCGGCGCCGATGATCACCGGGCCCGGCATCTCAGGAGCGCCCCGTGTCCTTCAGGATCCGCATCGCGGCGTTCTTTCCGGGCGCTCCCATGATGCCGCCGCCCGGATGGGTTGCGGAGCCGCACATGTAGAGGTTCCGGATCGGCGTGTGATAGCGAGCCCAGCCCGGCGCCGGCCGCAGAAAGAACAGCTGCTCGAGCGTGAGCTCTCCCTGAAAGATGTTTCCCTCGGTGAGACCCCACTCGCGCTCGAGATCGAGCGGCGTGATCACCTGCCGATGCAGGATGATGTCCTTGATGTTCGGCGCGTACTCGGCGAGCGTGTTGATGACCGTGTCGCCGAAGGCTTCACGCTGCTCGTCCCACGTCCCGTCCTTCAGGTGATACGGCGCGTATTGAACGAAGCACGACATGACGTGCTTCCCGGGCGGGGCGACCGACGGATCCGTCAGGCTTGGAATCACCATGTCGATATAGGGCCGCCGCGAGAATCTTCCGTATTTGGCGTCGTCGTACGCGCGCTCCATGTAGTTGACACTCGGCGAGATCGAAATCGCGCCTCGAAGATGCGGCCCCGGCCCGGGCAGCGACGTGAAGTTCGGCAGGGCGTCGAGCGCCAGGTTCACCTTGCCGGACGATCCCCTGAACTTGTAGCGCCGCACGTCATCGGCGAACTCGCCCGGAAGGTGTTCCGCTCCGACCATTTTCAGGAACGTCAGGTGCGGGTCCACGCTCGACGACACGACGTTACCGGTCAGATAGTCACCGTTCTCGAGCACGACGCCCACGGCGGCGCCATCCTTGACGATGATCTTCGACACGGCGGTCCTGGTGCGAATCTCCGCGCCGGCTTCACGCGCGGCCGCGGCACACGCGTCCGAGATCGCTCCGGTACCGCCGCGGGAAAGGCCCCACGACCGGAAGGCGCCGTCGATCTCGCCCATGTAGTGGTGCAACAGCACGTACGCCGTTCCGGGCGATCGGACGCCGAGAAACGTACCGATGATGCCGGACGCCGACATGGTGGCCTTGAGCACGTCGGTCTCGAACCACTGGTCGAGAAAATCCACCGCGCTCATCGTCATCAGCTGGATCTGGTTATACTTGTCGGCCTCGGGCAGCGCCTGGAACCGCCGCCCCAGGAACAGCAGGTCCTTCAGGCCCCGGGGATCGAGTGAGGTCGGGTCCGGCGGGATCATCGTGAGGATCGGTTTCACGAACCGGCCCATTTCGACCATGGCCTTGCCGTACTCGTCGTAGGCCTCGGCATCGAGCCTCGAGTGACGCGCGATCTCCCGGCGGGTTCTGGCATGATCGTTGACCCGCCACAGGTAGCTTCCGCCCGGCATCGGCGTGAACGTTCCGTCGAGCGGCAGAATCTCGAGCCCGTGACGCGGAAGATCGAGCTCGCGGATGATTTCCGGCCTCAGCAGCGAGACCACGTACGAGCACACCGAATACTTGAAGCCCGGGTAGACTTCCTCGGTCACGGCGGCGCCGCCGAGCACGTGACGGCGTTCGAGGACGAGCACCTTGCGCCCCGCACGCGCCAGATAGGCAGCGTTGATCAGGCCGTTGTGGCCGCCGCCGATGATGATCGCGTCGTAATGCATCCTCAGTTCATTGCCAAAATTGCCAAGATTGCCAAAATTGCCAAGATTGTTAAAAGCGGGCCATGTTCGGACTTCTCACGAGCTACCCTAACGCCTAGCCTTGTCAATTTTGGCAATCTTGGCAATCTTGGTCCGCCTGCGCTGGTCGGCAAGAATCTTAGCCGACCAGCTCCGGCGAGATCTCGCCGGAGCACCGCTGCCAGCAGCGGCGCGGAGGCGGACAATTTTGGCAATTGAAAACTGATGCCGATTGGAACCGCGGTCCATTCACGAACCTTCCCGCTGTGCGCCAGCTTGAATTACAGGGAGTGGGCCGGCTATTTTGCGGTCAGCTCGTACGAAGAGCATCACGAGCACGAATACAACGCGATCCGCAACGCGGCCGCACTGATCGATGTTTCACCCCTGTTCAAATACTCGATCACCGGGCCCGACGCCGCCCGGTTCGTCGACCGGCTGATTACCCGCGATGTCTCGAAGATGTCGGTCGGGCAGGTGTATTACACCCCCTGGTGCGACGAGCGCGGCTACGTGATTGACGACGGAACGGTCGCGCGATTGGGGGAGACGCGTTTCCGCTGGACTGCTGCGGATCCGAACCTGCGCTGGTTCACCCAGAATGCCGCCGGGCTGCAGGTGCACGTCGCGGACATCTCCGAGGAGGTCGCGGCACTTGCCCTGCAGGGACCGACTTCCGCGCGCCTGCTCCGCGCCGCGTCGACCGCCGACATCGATCGGCTGAAGTACTTCCGGGTGACCAGCGGCTCGATCGGCGGTGTCACGGTCGAGATCTCGCGCACCGGCTACACCGGCGATCTCGGCTATGAAGTCTGGATCCCGGCGGGAAGCGCGGTTTCGGTCTGGGACGCGCTGATGGACCAGGGAAGGCCGTTCGACATCAAGCCGGCCGGGATGCTGGCGCTCGACGTCGCGCGAGTCGAGGCCGGGCTGCTTCTGATCGAAGTCGATTTTTTCAGCTCGAAGAAAGCGCTCATCGCCCCCCAGCGGTACACGCCGTTCGAGATGGGGCTCGGCCGGCTCGTCAGCCTCGACAAGGGACGCTTCGTCGGCCAGCAGGCGCTGCGCCGGGAGCACACGGAAGGACCGCGTCGTCAGATCGTGGGACTGCAGATCGACTGGCCGTCGGTCGAGCGAATCTACGACAACGCCGGCCTTCCTCCGACAGTGGGCGCGACCGCATCCCGCACCCCGGTCCCCGTATATCGGGGTTCCAAACAAGTAGGGAAGGCGACGACGACGACGTGGTCACCGGTGCTGAAAAAGATGATCGCGCTCGCGACGATCGATCGGCCGCATTTCGCGGACGGCACGACGCTCGATATGGAACTGACGGTCGAAGCGGTCCGGCACCGCGTTCCGGTCAAGGTCGTGCCGACGCCGTTCTTCAATCCGCCGAGGAAAACAGCGACACCACCGGCGTAAGCGGTCGTCAATGATGGCGCCCACTCACTGCTCGTGCAATTTCACGATCATCTGATCGAACGCAAAGAGCAGATCTTCGCGATTCGAGTACGGTCCCGGCGTGTAGCCTCGGGACGAGATCCCCGACTGCGACAGCTCGCACACCGACCAGTCCTGCCGGTTCGTCATGTCCCAGAACTCGACCACGTCATCGGATCGGAATCCTTCGCGGGCCAGTTCCTCTGGTTGGAAATGCCATTCGCACATGTTGATCGTGCGGTCGGGGGCGACCGGCCACAGCGTGTGCACCAGCATGTAGTCCGGGTGCAGGCTGAGCAGCATGTTCGGGAAAATCGCGTAGTAGTAAACGCGACGGCGGTCGTCGGCTGAAAGCCCCGGCAGGAACGCGCGCGGACAGGAACCGTCCATCGAAAGCGTCTCCACGCCAGGCCGCAGGTCCATCCGCCCTCCCATGTAAGTGGGCCGCAAGGGCTCGTTCTCGCCGCTCAAGTAATGCGAAAGCTTGTTGAGTGCCGGATGCAGGTTCGGGCAGTGAAGGCACTCGTTGTAGTTCTGGATGATCAGTTTCCAGTTCGCCTTGACGTCATAGACGACGCGGCGGCCCAGACGGAGATCCTGCATGCGCCACGATCGGAATTTGGCGGGCAGGTCGGCGAGCTGGGTGGCGAGCGGCTGCGGGCTCGCGTCCAGGTTGAGAAAAATGTGACCGTCCCACTCGTCTGCCGCGATCCGGTTGAGCGGGTAGTCCTCGCGCCGGAAGTGGGGCACCTCGTCCATGTGCGGTGCGCCAATCAATCGGCCGTCGAAGTCATACGTCCAGGCATGGTACGGACACTGGATGCTGCCCGGGAACACTCCCTGGGCCTCGGTGCACAGCTCGGTCCCGCGATGCCGGCACACGTTGTAGAACGCGTTCACGCTTGCCGTCCCGCGGGTCACGATGATGCGTTCACCGAGCAGCTCTCTGATGAAGAACCGCCCCGGCGCATCGACCTGCTCGGTGCGGCCGGCACAGACCCACATCCGCGCGAACAGCTGCTCCATCTCGCGATCGAAGTAGCCACGATCGACGTAGAACGCTGCCGGCAGCGTCCGCGCGTGCTGCGGCATCGTGTCGCGAGGCTTGATGGATGAGGAGGTCATCTGTTTGTTGCGCCTGGCCGCCGAGGGTAGCGAGGCGCTGGCAGGCGTGGGGGTGGTGGGGCCCCACGCAAACCAAATAATGCTGACAGATAGCGACTAGCTCGTTGCTATGTCCGGCCCTGATCTCAGTAATGATACAACCGTGACTCCACCGCCGACCCTGCGCCGGGAGCTGGGGCGCTGGGATCTGACTGCCATCGGGATCAATCAGGTCATCGGCGGCGCGGTGTTCGCGCAGCCGGCCGCCCTTGCCGCGCATGCCGGGGGTTGGAGCCCGTGGATGGTTGGCGCGGCCGGCGTGGCGTCGATGTTGATTGCGTTGTCGTTCGCCGAAGTCGGCAGCCGGTTCGAGGGCACGGGCGGCCCCTATCTCTACACCCGCGCCGCGTTCGGACGGTTTGCGGCGTTCGAGGTGGGCTGGATGCTGTGGTTCACGCGCGCCGCGAGCTGGGCTGCGGTCATCAACGTGCTCGCAACGTCGCTGGGCTACTACTGGCCGGCGTTGCGCGGCGGCGGTCCCCGCGCCGTGGTGATTACGCTGATCATCATCGTGATTGCCGCGATCAACATTCGCGGCATCCGCCAGAGCAGCACCGTGGTCAACGTGCTGACGGTCGGCAAGCTGGTGCCGCTCCTGGTCTTCATCGTCGTGGGTCTGTTCGCGATCGATCCGACGCGGCTGGCGATCGATCAGCCGCTGAGCCTGAGCGGCGCGGCCGCGAGCGGACTGCTGCTGATCTTCGGGTTTGGCGGATACGAAGTCGTCCCGGTCGTGGCCGGCGAAACGAGAGACCCGCGACGCGCCGTGCCCTTCGCATTGATCGTGACCATTGGCTGCGTGACGGCGATCATGACGCTGGCGCAGATCGTCGCGCTCGGGACGCTGCCCGATCTCGCCGCCTCGACCACGCCGGTGGTGAGCGCGGCAGCGGTCTTCATGGGAGCTGGTGGGGCCGCGCTGATGACTTTCGGTGCGACGGTGTCTGCCTCTGGCAATAACATGGGACAGGCGTTGTCCGGCACCCGCAACCTCTTCGCCCTCGCCGAGCACGGCGACATCCCGGCGTTCTTTGGTCGCGTCCACCCCCGCTTTCGCACGCCCGCGACCGCGGTGATCGTCACCGCCGCAGTGTCGCTGGGTCTGGCCTTGTCCGGCCGCTTTGCCGCGCTGGCAGCGGTGAGCGCGATCAGCCGGCTCGTGGTCTACGTCTTCACGTGCGCCGCAACTCTCCGGCTGCGGAATCGCCGGTTCGCGGCGACCGTCCGGCCGGCTGTGTTCACGGTGCCATTCGGTCCGCTGATCCCTGCGCTCGCGATCGTCATCGGCCTGGCGATTCTCGCCGGCGCGACGCCGCAGCAGCGGAAGGCCGGCGCGCTCGCGCTGCTCGCGGGCGCCGCGCTTTACGCGGTTGCGCGCATTGTCCCTTCAACCGGCCGCCCTCGCGCGGCCTCGGAGCCTGTCTGATGCGTCATCTCGCTGCTGCAGTTCTGATGGTCGTGGTGTCCGCTGCTTCGGCGGCAGCGCAGCCTGTGATCTTTCTCGTCCGCCACGCGGAGCGGGCGGATGCCGGGATGGCGGCCGCCAAGGCCGCCGGTGCCGATCCGGATCTTTCCGGCGCCGGAATCTCGCGCGCGAATTCACTTGCCGCGATGCTGAAGGATGCCCGGATCAGAACCGTCATCACGACCGAGTACAAACGTACCAGGCAGACCGGCGATCCCGTCGCCAAGGCCGCCGGCGTGCCGCTGACGGCCATCGATTCGAAGGACGTGGCCGCGCTCCTGAAAACAGTCAGATCGGCGACGGGTAACGTGCTCGTCGTCGGTCACTCGAACACGCTCCCCGAGATCCTGAAGGGTCTTGGTGTGACCGAGCCGGTCACCATCGGAGAGGACGAGTTCGACTCGCTGTTCGTCGTGACACGCGGCTCGCCGCCGCCATTCGTGCGGCTTCGATATCGATAACCCCGGGGGTTCGCGGGTTCGCGGGCTCGGGGGTTCGCAGAGCCGGTGGTACCCAGAGGCAACTAGCCGTTTGGATCTGCAACGGTTGACGCTGAGTACCACCGGCTGCCCGAACCCGCGAACCCCCGAGCCCGCGAACCCCCGGCTGTGTCAAGAGCCATAATCGCAACATGCGTCGCAAGCTGTCTCTCGTCATTACTTTCCTTCTCCTGTCCACCCCGATTTCGGCCCAGCGCGGCTCGAGCCAGATGGTGTCGCCGCAGGATCTCGGCAAGATCTGGGACGCGGAGCATGTGTCTCCTCCCTTGCCGCCGCTGTTGTTGCATGCCGAGGCCGTCAAGCGTCTCGAAGGAGTGGTCGCTGGCGCGCCGGATCTCTTCCGGATGGAGAAGGTCGGCGAATCGGTCGAAGGCCGCGCCCTCAATCTCATTCGGGCCGGCAGCGGCAGCTTTCCCGTGCTCCTCTGGTCGCAAATGCACGGCGATGAGCCGACCGCCACTGCCGCGCTTTTCGATATCTTCGAGTTCCTCCGGCGCCATCGTGAGGATCCCACCGTCCGGGACATCCTCTCCTCGCTCACCCTCTATTTCCTGCCGATGCTGAATCCTGACGGCGCCGAACGGTTCCAGCGGCGGAATGCGCAGAGCATCGACATCAACCGCGACGCGCTCCGCCTGCAGACACCCGAAGGGCGGACGCTGAAGGCGGTGCGCGATCGGTTCCAGCCGCGGATCGGGTTCAACCTTCATAATCAGGCCTGGCGCACCTCGGTCGGCCGGCCCCCCAAACCCGCCTCGATCTCGCTGTTGTCGGTCGCGTTCGACGAGGCGCGCTCGGCCAGTGAAGGCCGGACGCTCACCAAGAAGGTCTGCGCCGTGATCCGCGAGGCGCTCGAGCCGTTCGCGTCGGGCCAGATCGGGCGCTATGACGACGAGTTCGAGGTTCGCGCGTTTGGAGACAACGTCACGCTGTGGGGAACCCCGGTGGTGCTGATCGAGACCGGCCCCTGGCCGTCGAGCGAACCCGACCCCGCGCTCGTGAAGTTGAATTTCGTCGGGATTCTCTCGGCGCTCGATGCGCTCGCGACGGGAGCTGTGCACCGCGCGAACACGGAACGCTACGAGTCCCTGCCGGTGAATGAATCCGGCGAGCTCTACGTCATCGTGAAGAACGGCACCGTGATTAGTGGTGCCGGCGTGCCCCCCTACGTCGCTGATATCGGCATCGTGGCCAGCCGGCGGATACGCGACGTGAACGGCAAGCGCGAGATGCAGGTGGTGACCTCGATCGACGACATGGGTGATCTGCGCACGCTCGGCGCGCTGCGCACGATCGACGCGACCGGGATGACGATCGTGCCGCTCGTGTCGGAAACGATCGAAGCCGGCCAGATCGTCGATCTGCCGGAATGGAAGACCGTCCAGCCCGCAACGCTCGCGGTTGGACAACCCGGGAGAATGGTGCTTTTGAAGCCGGCCCCGGAGCCCGGAAAGTACCAGGTGGAGCTAGTGCTGAAGTGACGGTTCTGGCGCGGTCAAGACGTGACGACCCGCACGATGAACGATCTTGCCATCGAAGATCGTGACCTCGACCGACGCGGTGGCGAGCGTGTCAGGCGATTCAATCACGTCCGCCGACAGCACCACGAGATCTGCGAGCATCCCGGGCGCGATCGATCCCTTCCGCTGATCGTCGAACGATCCCCACGCGCCCGCGGACGTGTAGGCGTCGACGGCCGGCTTCAACTTCAACGCGGCGGCGGGCGGTTCGTCCGGCTCGGCGAGAGGTGTGAAGACGCTGGTCGCCCGCTGCAGCACCGCGATCGGATCGAGCGTGTGAGCCGGCCACGCGCTGCCGAGCAGCAGGCGCGTCTGCGCTGCCAGCTTCGCCAGCGGGAAACTCTCCTCGGCGCGCGTCGGGCCGATCGATTTCGACAGCCCCTCGAAGCTGATCTCATCGGAAGGCCTCATCGACGGCTGCAAGGAAGCGGTGACGCCGAGCGGTCCGAGCCTGGGGAGATCCGCCGTGTCGACGAGCGCCAGGTGTTCGAGCCGATGCCGGCGGCCCTTCGAGGGCAGCCGATTGGACCGGCTGGCGTGTGCGTACGCCGTCAGCGCCATGCGCACCGCGCGGTCGCCGGTGGCGTGTGTGATGATCTGCCACCCGGCCGCATCTGCCAGCCGAACCGCGCGGTTCAGCTCGTCAGGATCCACGAGAACATCGCCGGTTTCGTCACTGCCGGCGTAAGGTTCGAGCAGCGCGGCCGATCGGGCGGGCAGCGTGCCATCGACGCTGAACGACAGGGCGCCCACCTTGAACAGGGGATCGTCTGGATAGCGCTTCCGGATGTCCTCGTACGGCGCCAGGTCGGCTTCCCGGGCAACCGCATGGGGATCCACGGCAACCGAACAATAAACCCTGAGCGTCAAGTCACCTTCCCGCCGGGCTTCGTCGAAGAGATCCAGATTCCGTTCGCAGCTCGCCGCCGTGTTCTGCGCGCTGGTGATGCCGTGCAGGTTCGCTTCGGCGACCGCCGCGCGGAGGGCCTCGACGCGCTGGTCACGGGATGGGGGAGGGATGAGCGCGGCCGCGCCGGACGCAACGGCCCCGCGCAGGACCCCGGACGGATCGCCGCCGCGTCCCTCGCGGATGATGGCTCCGTCGGCCGGGTCTGGCGTTTTTCGCGTGATGCCCGCAAGCCGCAGCGCCCGTGAGTTGACCCACACCAGCCGGTCCCCCTCGTCGGCCGCATAGACGAGCGCCGGCCGGTCCTTGATCACCGAATCGAGCAACTGGCGCGTCGGCAGGCCGTTCTTGAACTGATCAGGTGACCAGCCGCTGGCAACGACCCAGCCCGTTCCCGGGTTGGCAGTGCTCCAGGCCCGAATCCGGTCCAGAACCTCCGCGCTGCTGGCGGCGCCCGTGAGATCCGCCATCGCCAGGCGCAGCCCGCCGCCGATCAGGTCGATGTGGGCATCATTGAATCCGGGAAGCACGGCGCCGCCCCGGGCATCGACCACGATGGTCTGGGGACGCTGGAGGCGGGCGATGTCGCGGTTGCTGCCGACGCGAAGGATCTGGTTGCCACGGATGGCGACGGCTTCCGCCACGGTGCCGCGCCGGTCGGCCGTGTAGACGCTCGCATTCCGGACGATCAGGTCCACGGGACCGTCGTTGTCGTCGCGCTGCGCGCCCACCATCAGGCCGGCGATGAATGTGACAGCGACGATTGCGACAACGAGGTAAGCGGTCAGACGGGCCGCCATGGATCCTCCGGATCACGAACCGCGTACTGGACGGCGCAGGGTGCGTCGGAAGCGGTCGAATAGCGATTCTAGCACCGGCGCCGTGGCCATGAGTACTCACCTGCCCAAGAGCGTATTGGTTCCATTCACCCGTTCGGATCGGCACCTGATCGCGTTATTCAGGTTGTCCCGCCAATCGGGTGGGTCAGCATCCGCGCGCTGATTGGCCAGGCGCCGTCACGATCGCGCTTAGGGCATAATGTGCCCGGAGAACCTGAACCCCCGGGCCGGACGTCTTCCTGAGCATGCGTTGCCGACATTGCGGCGTGGAGATCGACGCCTCGGCAGGCCGCTGTCCCTCCTGTCAAGCGACCGCGGATGCCCCACCCCCGATCGCAAACACACCGGGCGAACAGACAGATGCGCCTGCGGCTGAGGCTATTCGGGCGAGCGGCGCCGCCAGCGCGGTTCCCCCCTCGTTACCCGACGTTCGCCTGGGAGCCGGGTTCGGGTCGGCCGATGTGACGATGACTGACGCTGGTACGGGCTCCCGCGCGGAGGCTGCTCCCACCATCAAGCTCGGCTCGCGCTCGCCGCTCACGCATTCGGACGAACAGATACTGGTTCCGGGCGAACCTTTCGGCAGCCGCTATCACATCATCCGGGTGCTGGGTGCTGGCGGAATGGGCATGGTTTTTCAAGCGTGGGACGCCGAGCTCGCCGTCACGGTGGCTCTCAAAGTGATACGGCCCCACGTCAGCAAGGACCCCTTTGCTGCCAGGGAGCTCGAGCGCCGCTTCAAGCGCGAGCTGCTGCTCGCCCGCGAAGTGACCCACAACAACGTCGTTCGGATCCACGACCTCGGCGAGATTGACGGCATCAAGTACATCACGATGACGTACGTCGAGGGGGAGGATCTGTCGACGATCCTGGACCGCGAGCGGCGCCTGCCGACAGCTCGCGCGCTGCATCTCGCCCGCGGCGTGGTCTCGGGACTCTGTGCCGCGCATGAAGCGGGGGTCGTTCACCGGGATTTGAAGCCGGCGAACATCATGGTCGACGCGCACGACACGGCGCGGATCATGGACTTCGGCATCGCGCGCTCCACGTCGCATGCTCCGACGAATGCGTCGGGAGAAACCGATCCGACCGGCCGGCTCGCTGAACTGCGACGCCAGGCAGCGCTCGTCCCGGATCAGACAATCGAGGGCTCCATCGTCGGGACGGTCGAGTACATGGCTCCCGAGCAGGCGCTGGGAAAAGCAGTCGATCAGAGAGCCGACATCTACGCGCTGGGGCTGATCCTCTACGACATGCTCGGCGGCGTCGGCCGGGCGGCCCGATCCCAGAGCGCGATCAGCGAGCTGACCGCCCGCATGCACCACGCCCCGCCATCGATCCGCACGATCAATCCCGATGTGCCCGAGGCGCTCGAACGAGTCATCGCACGGTGCCTCGAGCCGGACCCGGATGCCAGGTACGCGACGACCCGGGATCTCGAAGCGGAGCTACAGCGGCTGGACGACGAAGGAAGGCGGCTTCCCGTCCTGCGGCGCTTCAGCAGCCGTCAACTGGCCGGCGCAGCGGTCCTCGTCGCCTCGCTGCTTGGCGTCACGTTCTGGCTGGCTCGCGGTCCTGCGCCGGTCGTCGAGCTCCCGCCAACCTCGGTCCTGATCAGCGATTTCGACAACCGCGCGGGGGATGCGGCGTTCGAGGGCGCGGTCGAGCAGGCGCTCGCAACTTCCCTGGAAGGCGCGTCCTTCATCACCGTCTATCCGCGAAGCCAGGCGCAGCAGGCCGCGGCGCAGATCGGCGGGGGTGCACGGATCGATGAAGCCAAGGCTCGGCTGATCTCCCGCCGCGAGGGCATCAAAGTAGTGGTGACCGGGAAGGTCGAGTCGATCGGGTCCCGCTACCGCGTCACCGCGACCGCGCTCGATCCGGCGCTCGACGGACAGGCGAACCGGCCGCTGGCAACCGCCACCGCCACCGCCGACAACCGGGATGGCGTGCTGCGGGCCGCCGCATCGGTCGCCGCGGACCTGCGCGCCGATCTCGGTGACAAGGCGCCCGAGAGCGAGCGTCTCGCCGCGGCCGAGACCTTCACCGCCGGCTCGCTCGAAGCGATGCGGGCCTACGTGCGAGCTCAGGAACTGGCGCTCGCCAACCGGAACAGGGAAGCTCTCGCCGCCTACGAGGAAGCAATCGCTGTCGACCCGAATTTCGGCCGTGCCTACACCGGCATGGCAGTGATCTACAGCAACTTCAAAGATCACGCGAAGGCAGAGGAATACTATCAGCGGGCGCTGAAGCACGCCGACCGGATGACCGAGCGTGAGAAGTACCGGACGTACGGCGCCTACTACCTGCTCGCGGCGCGCAATTACGAGAAGGCAAGCGAGACCTACGAGAAGCTCGTGGAGCTCTATCCCGCTGACGATGGCGGTCACGGCAACCTCGCGCTCGCGCGCCTGAATGTCGGCAATGTAGCGGGCGCGGTAGCCGAAGTCCGCAAGAGTCTCGACATCTATCCCAGGAACTCGCTCCAGCGCTACAACTACGCGATCTACTCACTGTACGCCGGGGATTTCGACACAGCCATTAACGAGACATTGCGTCTTACGAAGGAGAATCCCGGATTCGAGTACTCGTACATACCGTTCGGATTGGCGACGCTCGAAAAAGGGGATGTTGCGGGCGCTCGCAAGGCATACGCGACGCTCGAAACCCTGAGTCCGCAGGGCCTTTCGTTCGCCAAACTCGCCCAGGCCGATCTCGAGATGTACCTCGGTCGCTACCCGGCTGCCCGGGTCGTCCTGGATCAGGGCATCGCGAGGGATCTCGCCGACAAGAACAACGCCGGTCTGGCGCAGAAGTACATGGCTTCCGCGGAAATGCACCTCGCCCTCGGCCAGCGGCGGCCCGCGATCGAAGCGGCACGGCGTGCCGTGCGCCTCAGCAAACACGAGAGCATCCTGTTTCCGGCCGCGCGCGCGTTGATCGCGGCTGGCGAGCCTGATGAAGCCGTCACGATTGCGACCGAGCTCGAGAACATGCTTCAACGGCAGACCGTCGCGTACGCTCACCTCATCTCGGGCGAGATTGCTCTAGCCAACGGTCGTCTCGCGGCGGCGATCGAAGCCTTCCGCGAGGGGCAGAAGCGACATGACTCCTGGTTCTCACGCTTCCTGCTGGGTCGGACCTACGCGGAAGCCGGACGTTATCCCGAGGCGCTGAGTGAATTGGAATTGTGTCTGAAGCGGCGTGGCGAAGCCGCTGACGTGTTCTTCTACGACATGCCGACGCTCAGGTACTTGCCGCCTGTCTACTACTGGCTCGCGCGGACGCAGGAAGCGTTGGGCAACGCCGATGCGCGCAAGAACTACGAGCAGTACCTGACGCTCCGCGGCGAGAGCGTGCCGCCGGACAAACTCCTGTCGGATGTCCGGCGGCGTCTCGCGCAGAAACCCTGACTCGATATTCCCTGGAAAGTCTGCAAGGCGAAAGCTAGGGTCGAGTTCCTCCCCTCACCGATCTCCCGGCTGTTAACCCGTGTGCGGCCGCCGGGCTATCGATTCTCCCGTCCGGCGATGGCGGCAATGCGAAGGTGATAATCGGTGGCGGATCGAAACTGATAATGTAGGGGCGCGACGCCGGCTCTCCTCCCCTCGCTGTGGCCAACACCTGCCAACCGGTCGGGAATGTGGTAAACACCTCGTGGACTGAATCATTCCAGTTCGACAGGCCTGCGTCGGTCAGATTCAACATCACCGGGTGCGTGCGCTGCAGGATCTCGACGGTTTCGTCCTGAAGAGGCGGTGATGCGTTTCTCATCTCGAAAAGTCCAAGTTCACTGAGCACGGTCACCGGCGTGGCGGTCGTATTTGGATGGTAATAACAACTCAGACCCATGTAGAAGCCCGTACCTGGTCCGCTGACGACGTACCTCAGCGCGTTGCCCACCAGCGTGGCCCCTTCCGGATGGTCGTCCGCATGGAACAGAGCGTCGGTTCCAATCAGCACCTTCGGCCCGGTCACGGCCTTGCTCCATTGCGGTTTGTTGAAATTGGCGTCGCTCAGCAACGCGTCGCGCTCTGTAGGAGAGTCGACACAGTTGGTGCCCGCACTGTTCAGTGGCTCCGGAATGACGATGGCCTGGTACATCTGGAAATCGCTCGTCGTCAGATTGCGCCAGGACGTGCCGCTAACGATCCGCACTTGATGTCCGTTGCTCTCGGCGAGCGTCCTCTCGTTTTGCGCTAAAGTCGGCGCAAACGTTGGCCCGTAGATCAGGATGTGCGGGAAGACCTCGATATCCACGCAGCGCGTGTTATTAATCTCATTCGATT
>Ga0111538_10000103_pt1 | contig 93278 bp, 65 predicted proteins | sample SoiMethybrSBSTD1_FD_79669 | JGI IMG/M metagenome (GOLD analysis project Ga0111538, IMG submission 79669) | Bulk soil microbial communities from a Populus tree surrounding site in Tennessee, USA - Soil MetaG P. TD hybrid SBSTD1 (version 2)... | ecosystem: Environmental > Terrestrial > Soil >... | reverse complement strand
TTTGAGGTCGACGATGGTCAGGCCGTTGCCTCGCCGGACGACGTTGTTGCCGACGGCGGCAAAGCGGCCGTTGCGGATCAGCACCTGCGAGACGACGCGGCTGGCGCGATCCATGGTGTGGATGCGGCCGTTGATGAGGCCGAGATCGCGTGCACCGCTCGACGCGGTCTGAGCGTCCAATTTGACGGACGACAATGGTCCGAGCGCGAGTGCTGCGGCCGTGCCGCCGATGAACCGCCGGCGCGAGAGTGTCATGGCGAACGTATTGTAAGGTTGAGAGATGTCCGATTCGATCCTTCAAGTCAGCCCGTTGAGCAACCGCTGGCAGACGCTCGATCCGTTCCTGTTCTGCGTCCACCATCTCGATCTGTATCCCAAGGGCAACGACCGGTTCGGCCCTGCGGCGTCGCTCGCCGGCCACGATATCGGTCAGGACTTCGGGAATCCCGACGGCTGGAGCATGTATCACGGCGACGTGGTCCCCGGGTTTCCCCAGCATCCGCATCGGGGCTTCGAAACGGTGACCATCGTCCGCAAGGGCTACATTGATCACTCGGACTCGCTCGGCGCCGCGGCGCGGTTCGGCAAGGGCGACGTGCAGTGGCTGACGGCGGGCGCGGGCGTCGTCCACTCCGAAATGTTTCCACTGCTCGATCGCAACGGGCCGAACACACTGGAGCTGTTTCAGATCTGGCTGAACCTGCCGGCCAGGAGCAAGATGGCCGCGCCGTATTTCACGATGTTCTGGGACCAGGACATTCCGCGCCGCCGGTATCCTGGCGTCGAGGTCACGGTGATTGCCGGCGCGCTCGAAGGCGTAGAGCCGTTGGCGCCGCCGCCGCATTCGTGGGCAGCCGATCGCGACGCCGACGTGGCGATCTGGTCCATCGCGATGGAGTCCGGTGCGACGTGGGTCGTGCCGCCCGCGGGCGACTCACGCGGCAACCGCGCGCTGCACCTCTTCGCGGGCAAGGGGATCAAGGTCGGCGACCGCACGATTGACGGCCCATCGATGATTCGCGTGAAGCCGGATCAGCCGGTGCGGCTCGAAGCGGTGAAAGGTCCCGTCGAGATCCTGCTGCTGCAGGGACGCCCGATCGGCGAGCCCGTCGCGCAGTACGGGCCGTTCGTCATGAACACACGCGCGGAGTTGGACCAGGCCTTCGCCGACTATCGCCGCACGCTGTTCGGTGGCTGGCCGTGGCCGGAGAACGCGCCGGTGCACGATCGCGACGCGGGCCGCTTTGCCAGGCACGCCGATGGACGAGTCGAACGGTCCCTTATCGGAAGTTCTCCACCAGCATCAAGTCGTTGACCGACGAATCGACGCGCGAATAGAGAATGGTCCGGCCGTCCGGAGAAACGTCCAGACCAAAATCTATGATGCCGAGGTTCGACGCAATTGTTCTGGACGTACGAGACGCGAAGTCGAAGAACTCGAGCCGCGATTCGACCGGCGTCCGTACGATGTAGTAGACGCCGCTGTCGACGACGTCGAAGGTGCCGGAGCTGAAGCCGTCCGCGATCTTGACTGCCGGTCCGCCGGTGACTGGAACACGCCACAACGGTGACGGGGTATTCGGGTCAACGCTCTCTGTGTAGTACACGTACCTGCCGTCCGGAGATTCGATGCCCATCTGGCTCAGACTCGAAGACACCTGAACCGCCGCTCCACCGGTCACTGGTACCTTCCAGATGGTGTTGAACCCGGTACGATTCGTCGTGAAGTACACCCACTGGCTGTTACGTGAGAAGCTGGCGAACACATCCACAGCCGGGTGCGACGTGAGATTGCGAGGCTTGCCGCCCTCCGACGGCACGAGGAAGATCTCGGCGTTGCCGTCCGGGTTGGAGTGAAACGCGATCCATTTGCCGTCCGGTGACCATCGCGGCCATCCGGGATTGGCGGCCATCGAGGTCAATTGGACGGCATTCGCACCGTTTGCATCGGCGATCCAGATTTCGTTTTCGCCCGATCGGGTGGACCCGAACGTTACGCGACGTCTATCGGGCGAGTACTCGGCAGTGGCTTCGCGTCTCGTCGAGGCTATCGCGACTACCGGGGACGCAGTCGCCGGCGCGCCGGGTGACGAGGTCTCGACGCGCCAGACGTTGACGTCCTGATAATTGCGGACGTACGCGAGACGTGAGGGACGATCGGCCTGGGGTCTCGACACGATCGGGGCCAGGCCGTCTTCCCCGACGAATGGCAGGCGATGCGGCGTGCCGTCACCCGAGATGCTGAGTCGCCACAGCGCTTCCTTCGCGCTGAACACGATCTCGGTGCCGTCCGGCATCCATCGCGGGTTGTATGCGGGCAGACTCGCGTGGGTCAGGCTCCGCACTTCACCAGACGTGCTCACGTCGTTACGCAACGAGACCAGCTTCAGCTCGCCGTTGAATGGAGCGCTCTCACGGCGAAACACCAGCCACTTGCTGTCCGGAGAGATCGCCGGGTTGCTGTCGGCGTACACGGAGCTGTCAGGGGTGGTGAGCTGTCGTTTCTCGCCAGAGTCCAGCGAGACGATGAACAGCGCATCGGGACGCCCGTCACCGGCAGAGTCCGTGAACACCAGACAACTCGAGTCGGGACACCAGGCCAGCGTTCCTGGTCTCAAGAACCCACGCGGCCGGATCTCGACCACCATACGCTCCGGACCGCCAAGCGGGGGCACGAGCCGGAGCTGTTGTGGACTTCTCGCCTGGCCCTCACCTCGGAGGAATGCGATCCACCGGCCATCAGGCGACCACGTTGGGCTGTAGTCGGTGCCAGCGTCCGAGGTCAGTCGCAGCGGGGACCCTGAGCCGATCAGTTGAACGTAAATATCGTTGTTATCCCCTGTAGGTCCGTTCCAACTGAACGCGATTTGATTGCCGTCTGGTGAGAAGGACGGCGATCGCGTGAATCCCGGAAGCGAGATGATGGGCAAGGCGCGGAGCGCGGTCACCGTCTGGGGCGCTCGCGTGCCCTGCCATGCAAAGTACGCGGCGGCGAGTATCACAGGTACGAGTGCGACCCACGCCCAACGCCATCTAGCAGGTACGCGCGACATCGCGGTTTGCGCAGGCATGCTCTGAGCCGAGTCCGTTGCGAGATCCTCGAGCGCGACCTTCAAATCCGCCATCGTCTGATAGCGGCGCGCAGGATCCTTGCGAAGACACCGCAGAATCGCTCGCTCGACGTCCTGAGGTACCGATGCGACGAGCGTGCGTGGAGGCGTCGGGTCGTCGTTGAGGATCTTCGCGAGTGTGGCCAGTCGCGACTCGCCGTCGAACGGCCGGCGACCCGTCGCCATCTCATACAGCACCGAACCGAAGCTGAAGATGTCCGAGCGCGCGTCGATCCTGCGGCCCTCCGCCTGTTCGGGCGACATGTAGGCGGCAGTGCCGACGACGATCCCTTCGTCCGTGATCGGCGTGGTGTAGGTCTTCGCCTCCGCAGAGACGTCCTCGGGCTCGATCAGCTTGGCGAGACCGAAGTCGAGAATCTTGACGCGACCCATGTCCGTCACGATCACGTTGGAGGGCTTCAGGTCACGATGGACGATGCCCGCTTCGTGCGCCCTGGCTACGGCGTCGGCGATCTGCGTCCCAAGGCGAAGGGCCTGGGTGATGGGGAGACCTTTCGCCGGGATCGTCTCGTCGAGCGAGCGGCCCGCGACGTACTCCATCACGATGAAGTCGATGCCGCCGGCAGACCGGATGTCGTGAATGGTGACGATGCCAGGGTGATTGAGCGCGCTCGCGGCCTTGGCCTCCTGGACGAAGCGCTGCTTGCGCGTCGAATCGGCGACCTTGTCCGGAGGCAGCACTTTGATCGCCACCACGCGGTCGAGGTGTGTGTCTCGGGCTTTGTAGACGACGCCCATCCCGCCTTCTCCGAGCTTCGATTCGATGACGTAGCGGTCGAGTGTCTGGCCGATCACGATGGCGCCTATGGTAGACGGGACGCGAGATTCGTGCCACGCCGACGAGCGGGTCGAGCGCGTGTAGTGCCTGGTCCTTGGTCCTTAGTGCGTGGTCCGTCATCGCGTTCGAGTTGTATGGAGCCACCACGGACACTTTGAGCCGCGCAGCGGATGTAGCCTCGAGCGAGCAACTACACGCGCGGGCATCGGAAGAATACGAGACGAAGGTCGATTTCGCGGCATGTGGAGTGGCGGCCGCGACGCGGCATGCCATCAGCAGCTGAAACACGGACCACGGACCACGGACCACGGACTAAGGACGGACCAAGGACCATGGCCTAAGGACCAAGGACCGATCTATCTGATCTGCGCGCGCGTTCGGCGAGGAGCTCGCGCAGCACCGAGCGGTGACAGCGGCTCTCGTCAGCGCAGTAGCAGCCCACTGAGAAGTCGGTCGTATGCGACAGCGCGGCAAGCAGATCGAGCAGGTGTCTTGCCTCGGGCCGCTTCATTTCGCTGCGATATCGACTCACGAACGACTTCCACCGCTTCGGATCATCGACGGACGCCTGCGCGCGCTTGAGCAGCGCCTCGCTCGGCGCGACATCGGGCAACCACACGTCGTAGAAGTTGCGCGACGCGGTCTCGGTCTTGGGCACGCCGCGCGGAGGACGACGGACGGTGCCGAGGCGAAGTCCTTCGCCGCTCGCGCGTGGAGAGCCGAGCCGGACGATGCGGATGGCCATGATCAGGTTCGAGTCACGACATGACGCGCGAACCAGGACAGTGCGAGCACCAGGCCGGCGAATGTCATCATCGTCGGCTGGTGTCCGGGACCCTCGTCGCCGGTCAGCGTGCGGAACAACGCGACAGCGCCGACGATCCACAGCACGCCGACGCCGGTCAGCCAGATCGCCAAGCCGATCGCCGCGAGGACGATCCAGCGCTCCTGACGCGACAGCGCATGGAAACCGCGTGAGCCGTCGAGCTGCCAGATCGGGATCAGGTTGAACAGATTCAGAAAGCCTGTGAGCTCGGTGATCGCCAGCCAGATCGGGGCGCCGGCCAGGAGGTACGTGAGCCAGGAGGCGACTGCCGCGCCGAGTCCCCACACCGGCCCGGCCAGGCCGATTCGCGCATCGACCACCGGATCGGTGATGTGTTCCTTCAGCATCACCATCGCGCCAACGCCGGGAATGAAGAGCGGCGCGCCGGCCTGAATGCCGAGCCGCCGCAGCATGGCGACGTGCCCCATCTCGTGGATGTAGATCGAGCCGGCCAGGCCGACGGCGAGCGGCCAGCCGTGTATCGACCAGTACACGGCAATGAAGCCGAACATCGACGCGAACGTGCTCAGTTTGGTGAGGCCGAGCAACAGGAATTTGAGCTTGCCGATCAGGAGGACGCCGATCGTCACCGCCGCCGCGGCTCCGCGCGACCACCACGACCCACCGGCGTTCGAACCGCCGGTCCCCGTCAACGCCACTCCGGGCGTCTCGTCCGCGAGCGCCGCGAGATGCTGCCCGATCACCTGATATTGCTGTGACTGCGGCGGCACGAGGACACGTGCTTCTTCCCAGAGCGCGCGCGCCGTGGCGCGATCACCGGCGCCTGCTGCAGATGTGGCGCGAGCAGCCAGATCCTCGAGCCGCTCGCGATAGACCAACGCTGAACAGGACGGACAGACAAGCGCCAGTCCCGAGAGCTCCGTCGAGCACCGGGCGCAGACGCTTGGCCGTGGCGCGGGTGTGAGGTCGAGCATCACGCCAGGGGTCAGACGGCAGGCGGCGCGCCTGCGATCTGGAACGGACCACTGATCTGCAGCGGTGGCACGCCGGTCATCCTCCATGCCTGCTGCATGCCGAACGCGATGATCGCGCCGCTGATCAATCCGCTGGGCAGTGACGTGACGACCGCCAATACGGGCAACGCCAACGACAAGCCGAACAGGATCCCGAGCGCTAAGGGGATGCTCACCTTCGTGGCGTTCGCGTCCTCCGTCTCGCTGGGCTGCGTGGCGGCCGGCGCTGCGGGTTCGGTCGTCGTCGCCGCTGCCTGTTCCTTCTTATCTTCTTCAGCGATCTGCTGGAAAGTCAGCGGTGTGTAGGCCAGACCCACCGCCCAATATGTCAGCACCACCGCCAGCACCTGGAACCGGCGTCCGCCGCGGCCGGCTGTGCCTTTGCGGATTGTCCAGCCCACCATGTATCCGATCGCGATCGCGACGATCCCGATCTCGAAGTTGGTGATGGCGATGACGGCGTAATAGAGGATCGCCCCGGCGATGGCGGCGACGAGGCCGAACAGGCCGGCCTTGGCAAAGACGCCCCAGCTGCGCGGCGTCTCGGCCATCTGCGCCAGCTGCGTGCGGCACGAGGCGCACACCGACTGCCCGTTGACGTCGAAGTATTCGGTCGCAATTGCGCGCTGACACATCGCGCATGTGACCCCGGCCGTCATCGCCAATTTGCCCGGCGTGACCTGCGGGACCACGGTGTCGAACTGCAGTGGCGGAGGGCCACCAGGGTTCGATTCCATAGTTGTCCTCTCTCTCTCTGGTGAATGGTCAGCGGCCTGGGTCTGCGCTCAGGCCGGATCGCCTTCGGGGAATGTATCGGGTCGGGATACGACGGACACTATACGCGTGTGGGCGCCCCGGTTCGCCCTGTTTGCGCGATTCCTGCGGCCGCGAGCATCGCGACAATGGCCGGGATAACCGCCGCCCAGAAGACATCGCGCATCGGCGTGTTCTGCGACAGCAACAGACCGCCGACGAGCGGACCGACGATCGATCCGATGCGTCCGACGCCGAGCGCCCAGCCGACGCCGGTCGAGCGGATGCGGGTTGGATAGAACTCGGACGAGAGTGCATGTGACGCGTTCTGCCCGCCGATGATCCCGACGCCGGCGCAGGCGATCGTCAGCGCCAGCAGCGGCACCGATCCGCTGGTGTGCCCGATCGAGTAGACGAACGCCGCCGCCCACGCGTAGCAGCCGGCGAGGATCCAGAACGAGAACGTGCGATCGAGCAGCCGTCCGAGCATCACCGCTCCGGCGATGCCGCCGATCTGGAAGAGCGACGTCAGTCGGATCGCCGTCTCCACCGGAATGCCGGCGTCGCTGATGATGGTCGGCAGCCAGCTGTTGAGAAAATAGAGATTGAGCAGGTTCATGAAGTAGATGACCCAGATGAAGATCGTCGCGGCCGCCCGCCCGTTCGTGAACAGCTCCGACACGATGAAGCCAGCAGCGCTGTGTTCGTCCTGGCCAGGCGACAGCGGGCCTGCGATGGCTTCACTGGGCGCGATGCGGGAGAGATACCCTCTGGCCTGCGACTCAGCCCCGCCTCTGACCACGAGGAAACGAATCGATTCTGGCAGCACGAACGCCGCGAGCACCGCGATGACGATGGGGATGATGCCGCCGACGAGGAAGACGGACGGCCATCCGAACCGAGGAATGAGCGACGCGGCGACCAGTCCACCGACGGCCGCGCCCAGCGAGAACCCGCAAATCATCATCGTCACGGCGCCGGCGCGGCGGCGGCGCGGCATGTACTCGGAGGTCAGCGCGATCGCGTTCGGCATCGCGCCGCCCATGCCCAGACCGGTGATGGCGCGCCACGCCATCAGCGATTCGAGCGACTGGGCGGTGGCGGTGAGGAGCGACCCGACGCCGAAGATCAGGGCGCAGGCGATGAGGACCGGTTTGCGGCCGATGCGGTCGGCGAGCGGGCCGCTGACGAGCGCGCCGAGCATCATTCCGACCAGTCCGCTCGAGATCACCGAGCCGAGCACGCCACGCGTGATCTTCATCGCCGCCATCAGCGCGGGTGCGACAAAGCCCATCGCCTGCGCATCGAAGCCGTCCACGAACACGATCAGTCCGCACATGATCGCGACCAGCAGTTGATACCGGCTGACTGGGCGGTCGTCGATGAACCGGCGGATGTCGAGCGCGGCGGTGGAGGACACGCGCGGGGAGCTTACTCGATCTTGAGGGACACGACTTCACAGCCCTTCCGTGACTTCACGTGCTTACGACACACAGAGGCACAGAGGCACCGAGGTTCAACACTCACAGGTGATCTGCTGTGGGCCTGCCGGGACGCGGCGCCGTCGGAGCACGCCGATTCAGTGCGAAGCCGGAAAGCGAGTGGAGCGATTCATCGCGGCGAGTTCGTTCTGCGCGATCCATGTCTCACCGCATTAGCCGTGCTGGTGCATGCCGCGATGGTTGTCGGTGGAAGTGCCCCTACTCGCGGCGGGGGCAGCAGAGTATGAGCGGCGCGAGCTTTCCCGGCGTGCGGAGTCGGCGTCCGCGGACCGGCAGGTCCACAGTCAACGCTACTTCAGCTTGATGACGACGAGCGAGATGTCGTCGCTGGGTTCGCCGAACGCCAGGACGTCCTTCTTGATCGCCTCGTAGATCTCGCGAGACCCGAGGTGCTTCACCTCGCGCACCGTCTGCTCGAGCCGGCCAGGAAAATACGACTGATCCTGCACGCGATGATCGGACAGGCCGTCGGTGTGGAGCAGCAGGATGTCTCCGCGGCCCATCAGCGTCCACTCGTTCATCTCGTAGCGCTCCTTGAAGCCGAGCAGGCTGGTGGTCAGACGGCGATCGATCACGAACGACGGCATCATCCCCAGCGGTGGGAATGACATCTTCAGGGGATCGCTGACTTCCATGAACTGGTTGTGCCGGTTCGAGAAGACGGCGGGGAAGGGTACACCGGCCGTGAGGAAACGGAACTTCGCGTCCTCGGAGATCTCGCCGTAGATCATCGACACGTACTTGTGCGTGCCCGAGGACTGGTAGAAGCGCGTGTTCAGGTTCTCGAACAGCCGCCGGGTGATCTGACCGTAGCGATCCAGCTCGTAGATCGCGCCGAGCAGAAAGGCCTGGTGGAGCATCGCCGCCAGCAGCGCGTCGGTCATCTGGTGACCGGCGACGTCGATGACGGCGATTCCCGCCTTGTGCTGGCAGCGCTGGAGGTTCTCGGCGACGTCGTGCCGCCCTTCCTCGCGGGCGCGCTCGATCCTGGCTTGCAGATCGAAGCGCTGCTTGAAGTCAACGTAGGTGATGTGGTCGCCGCCGACCGACCCGTTCAACTGCACTGAGCCGCCCCACACGTCGATGCCGCTGAGGCGAGGAACCTCGCCTGGCAGCGGCACCAGATACTTGGCGATGCTTTGAAAGTTATCGAGCTCGCGTGTGAGGCGTTCCAGCTCCTCGGATGCTTCCACAGTTTACTGAGACGCCGCCGTGCGAGGTACGGATCCGCCGTACACCTCGACCTGCGCGACATCCACCCAGCCGCCCTGGCCGTGGCCGCTGCCCGGCATCAGATCGACGAAGCCGATTTCATCGACCTTGCTCAAGTCCACCTTGTCGAGAATCGTGCCGGTCGTGACTGCGCGGTTGATATCGAGCTTGAGCCAGCGCACGTCGCCGAACGAAAACTCAGTGAACAACCAGTCGCGGACGGTGCCGTCGGTGCGATCACCCACGAGCCACGTGCCGTCGGCGAGTTTCACAATCGGCCGGATCTGATGGAAGCCCGACACCTTCGTGTTCCAGCGCAGGCGGGCAAGCCCGCTCAGATCGGCATACGCCGTCTTGTGCCTGAACGCGACGGCGCATGGCGTGGTGCACATGCCGGTCCAGACGTGAATCGGATTCAGATCATTGCCGGCGTCGCCGGTGAGCAGCAGCTCTTTCGAGCTCGGGCCGTACACCTTCAGCTCCAGCGACGGATTGGAGAGCGTCGAGTCGAACACGATCGGATGCTCGCCGCCTTTTTCCGTCTGCTTCCACTCTTCTTTGAAGAACAGCGGAGGACGTGTGACGCGCGCGGCGCCGGCGCCACGGCCACCTTGCGGCGCAGCCGCGGGTGCCTGTGCGAATGCGCTCGTACTGACGGCCACGAGGAACGCAGTAAGTAACAATCGGTTTTTCATGACCTTCTCTCCGGCGGGTCTAAAGAGCCAGACCCGCCCTACTCTGTCAAGATCTGAGCAGCGTAGGCCGGGTCCTGTTCTTTGGACCCGGCACATCGTTAAGGAAGCGCAAATACGAACACGTTGGCCGCGTTGCTCGGCTGCAGCTCCGGCGTCATGCGTCCAGCCGATCCGGCCACGAGCGACGAGCCCGTCGTCACCGCGACGTACTGCTTGCCGTTCACCGCGAACGTTACAGGATATCCGCTGACCGGCGCGCCGAGATTGACTTCCCACAGCACCTTGCCACTCTTGTCGTCGAAGGCCTTGAAGCGGCCGTTCGCGTCGCCGCCGAACACGAGTCCGCCGCCGGTGGCGACGAGCGACAGCATGCCGGCACGCTGCTCGTGCTTCCACAACGTCTTGCCGGTCTCAGCCGAAATCGCAATCACCACGCCGACGTTGTCTTTCGCGCCCGGCGCGATCTGCCCCGGCATTTCGAGACCGTAGACCTTCGACGGGTCGCGCGTGTCCACCGTCGTCTTGGCGTTCATGCACATGTTCTGCAGCGGCATGTACATCGCGTTGGTGCCTGGGCTGTAGGCGCCGGCTGGCCAGTTCTTGCCGCCATTGCTGCCCGGGCAGATCAACTTGGTTTCGTCCTTCTTTGTCCAGATCGCGTCGGGATTCACCGTCACCTTGCCGGTGGCGCCGTCGATCTTGCTGACGACGTTCTGGAAGACCGTCGGCCGGCCCCACAAGAATTCACCGGTTTTGCGATCGAGCGTGTAGACGATGCCGGTCTTGCCGGGAATGCCGGTGATGACCTTGCGCCGTTCACCCGGCTTGATCTTCGGATTGATCCAGGCCACTTCCTTCGCGTCCGGCGCGACCGCGGTCTCGACGAGCAGTCGCTCGAACGGATGATCGAGGTCCCAGTTGTCGATGATGTGCTGGTAGTACCAGACGATCTTCCCGGTGTCGGCGTCGAGCGCCAGCGTCGAGTTGTGATAGAGGTGCTGCTTGTCCGCGCCGCCGAGCGTGAACTTCGGCGCAGGAATCGTCACCGAGGTGCCGACGAAGATCATGTTCGTCTCGGGGTCGTAGCTCGGCACCATCCACGTGCCGACGTGCCAGCGCTGCTCCATCGGCACATCGCCCCACGTGTCATATCCCGGCTCACCGGGACGCGGAATCGTGTACGTCCGCCAGACCTCTTTGCCCGTCTGCGCGTCGTGCGCGGTGATGACGCAGGAGTTGTTGGTGGCGTCGGGTTGGCACTGGCGCCCGGTGATCACTTTGCCGTTGGCGATGATCGGACCCGAGCTCGCATTGGCGCGCACGCCGGCTTTCAGGATCTGCGTCTCCCACACCAGACTGCCCGTGCGCGCGTCCACGGCGTAGAGGCTGTTGTCGGCCCCCGCGTCGATGAGCGTGTTGCCCCACATCGCCATGTTGCGGTTGGTGCCGCCGTTCACGCCCTCGGGATACTTGCGGCGGTACTCCCACTTCAAGTCACCGGTCTTGGCATCGATCGCCATGATGATGTCGCCCGGGTTGGGGATGTACATCGTGCCGTTGTAGACGAGCGGCGTCGCCTCCTGTGTGCGACCACTGACGATGCCGCGCGACCACATCATCTTGAGCTTCGACACGTTGGTGCGGTCGATCTCCTTCAGCGGGCTGTAGCCCCAGCTGTCCAGCGTCCGCCGCCAAGTCAGCCAGTCGTTGGGACTCGGCTTCCACAGCATTTCGTCGGTGACCGGCGTGAATGATTGCTGCTGGCTCTGTGCGGCAACGGTCAGGCCAGCGGTCGCGATGATGGTGAACGCGAGGAAGAGATAGAAGCGCTTCATGGCGTTTCCTTCAGGAAAGAGGTGCGGTCATTCTATGCAGTTGGCTGCGCCACGAACAACCGCCGGCACGGCTTGGCGATGAGACGCGCCATCTTGCCGGCGCGGACGTGCCGTGCGCTGTCGGTGGCGATGCCGGTGTTGGCGTACATCTGGCGATACAGCTTGGAAATGAGCACAAACGCCAGGCGAGCTTTCATCGAGCGCAGAAAGTTCGAGCGTCGCCAGATCGCCGGCAGGCTGTAGAAGCTGTCCCAGGTTTCCTGCGTGAGCTGACGGATTTGCTCCGCGGACATCGTTGGATGCGGCGTGTAGATCTTCGGGCGCTTCTTCGGCGGCAGCAGCCAGTGCCGGGTCAGGGGCACGCCGTCGATCTGCGGCTTTGCATCCTCGCTGTCTTCCCACTTTTGGAAGTCGATCGTGCCGGGGAAGGGCGTGAGCAGAACAAACTGCGCGAAGGAGACGCGCGCGGCGTGGGCGAGCTCGGCCGTCGCGCTGAACGTGGCGGGCGTGTCCGTCGGGAGACCGAAGATAAACGACGCGAGCACGTGGATGTCGTGGTCGCGGAACTTCTGTAGCTGCGCGACCAGCGCGTCGCCGGCAAAGTTGAAATCTTTGTAGATCGACTTCAAGCCCTCTTTGGTGACGGATTCGACACCGACGAGTGCGCCGCGGATGTGGGCCTTCCGCATCGCGTCGAGGAACTCGGGATCTTCCGCCGCCTCCATGGTGATCTGCGTGTAGAACACCATGTCGTCGGGCAGCTCGGCCAGCTGCCGCATCAACTCGAAGCGCTCCTCGCGCACTTCTTCGAGTGCCTTCAACCCCGACTTGTCCAGTCGCCGCGCGGCCATCGCCAGATCGGCCTTGGTGATGGGATAGAAGTTGTCGTCGGCGAGCGCGACGAAGCGGAATCCGCGACGGCGCAGGTCGCGCAGTTCGTCAACGACGTCTGTGGCCGTTCGCGCGCGCGGCTGCTGCCCGTCGGTGCGCCACACCGAGCAGAACGAGCAGTGCTTCGGACAGCCGCGAACCGTCTGCACCGAGGCCCACATGTAGCCGCCCTCGGGTAACAGGTCCCAGCGTCCGGGCGCGAGCGATGCCCCGGGAATGCGTCCGCCGTCGTAGACCGGCATCGGTGCGCCGGCGGCGCAGTGCTCGAGCACCGTCGGCCACATCAACTCGCCGTCACCTTTGACGACCGCGTGCGCCCCGCCGTGCGTGCGCGCCTCGTCCGGATAGAGGGAGGCGTGAATGCCGCCGTACACCACGAACGCACCGCGCGCCCGTGCCGCGTTGCCCACTTCATAGCCGCGATGGGCGTTGCCGGTATGGATGCTGATGCCGACGACATCGCCCGCCTTGACCTCTTCGAGATTCAACTGGGTAAGGGTTTCGTCCACAAGGTGCGGCGTGCCATAACGCTCAGGCGTCGCCGCCGCAAGGACATAAAGCCAGCGAGGGGTTATCACGGCGACGCCGAAGGAGACGTCGCTGGGGTTCACCAAATGTACTGTCATGTGGGCTATACACTACCCGAAAAGGTGCGCCTCCGACGTCTCAAAGCCTGATGCTCACGATGTAGGCCCGCTTGGATACAATTCTCTACGTGAAAACCTGTAGAGCGCTTCTCAACTCATTGACACTTCTGGTCCTCGCGGTGCCGGTGTTTGCGCAGGCACCTGTCGCCGGCCATCCCGACCCGGAGTCGCTTTTCACCTCGCCCGACCCGAATCTGCACGCCAACAAGCAGGTAGTGCTGCACATCATGAGGGATCTGCTCGAGGCCGGCCACTGGAGCGATGCTCCGAAGTACCTCTCACAGCGTTACATCCAGCACAATCCGAACATCGCGTCCGGTCTCGATCCGGTGATGAAGTTCTTCGGAAGCCGGCCGCAATCGCCGATTCCGCCGCGCAATGCATGGCGGACGAAGGTGGTATCCGTCGTCGCAGAGGGCGATCTCGTGACGGTCGCGGTCGTCCGCGAGCTTCCGGATCCTCGAAAGCCTGGGTCCACCTACACTACGACCTGGTTCGACATGTGGCGCATCCAGGACGGCAAGGCCGATGAACACTGGGATTACGGCACGATTGCGCCTCCCAGCGGCGCCGCCCCGAATCCACCTTCGGGTGTGAGGGCCAACTAAGATGATCGTGCAGCTCTTTCGGACTGTTGCAACGTGTGTCGTCGCGATCCTCCTGGCGTCACCGGCGTTTGCGCAGGGGTACGTCGGCGCGTTCCTGGTCGCCGACGTGGTGCGGCTGGATCAATACGACTCCAGAACGGGCGACTCCGGCAGCGGCGAGGCGATCGGATTTGGACTACGGCTCGGCACGCCGGTCGGCGCCAGGTGGGGCGTTGAGCTCGAATTCGTGCGTCCGGGTGAGATCACGACCGAGCAGACGCCAGAAATTTTTCCTCTCCTGACGTCAACGTCACCCCCGAACGTCAGTCTGCCGTCGCTGCCGACTACGCTGCCTGGCGTGTACGACCCGGTGATCTTCCCAACCTACTCGTACACGTTCCGGTCCACGCAGCGACGCAGCACACTCTCCACAGCGCTGTGGGTGCGGCAGGAAGTCTCGCGGCGGTTCTCGCTGGCGTATCTCGGTGGCGTGGCATTCGGCCGCACGGAAACCGAGCTCGAGATCAGCTTCCTGCCGGTTCGCCTGACGATCATTCCGATTCCGCCGAGCGTGACCGAGTCGATCGACTACGACGTCGCCCCGATGGTGGGCGTCGAGGGGCGCATCCGCATGGGTGGCCAGGTGGATCTCGTCCCTGGCCTTCGCCTGCATGGCACCAGCGGCGGCTGGCTGATTCGTCCGGCGGTTGGGCTCGCCTGGAGGTTCTGAGCCTCGTAGTGTCCGCCTTCAGGCGGACGCGTCATTTCAGCTGCAGCATCTCCTTCACGACGAGCTTCAACTCAGCCCCGCTCGAGCTGTTGATCCAGCGGGGCGGCCCGTGGTCGGCCAACCCGAACCCGCGGATGCGTTGGCGCAACTCTGGTTTCTGCGCGTACAGGTCGGCGAGCAGCCGTGACAGGTTGTCGTTCACAAACGCGTCGGGGTTGCGGCTGTAAACGAGAAACTTCGTCGGTGTGTCTGCAAAGAACTTGATCAAGGTCTTCAGCCGCTCGCGCGGCTCCGTCGGAGGGGCCTCGGCATTGAACCCCGAGTAGTGCACGATGATGAGGTCAGGCTCGAACATCTTGACCTCCTCGTCACGATGCCAGCCGGGTCCGATGGTTTCCTTCTGCCGCCGGATGGGGAGGTCGGAGAGGATGTCGCTGATGACGTCGGCGTTGGTACCATTCGCGGCGAGCGTTTCCTTGTCGTACACGCGAAGCGGATGTGGCGAGTCCATCATCATGACCAGCGGCAGCCGCTGACCAGCACCGGCGCCGCCGTCGTTCAATCGACCAATCCACTCCACCCCGATCGTCGCGGCCACGCCGATGCCGATGAGCACGACGGCTCCGAGGGCTAACGCGGTGCGGCGCCTCGTGCCCGATGCCGCCCTGCTCGGCGGCGTGCTGACGTCACGTGACGATGTCGAGAGGGCGTCTTCGATCTCGAGCCTCGCATCGGCGATATCGCGAAGCCGCTCGGACGGATCCTTCGCGAGGCACCGTCGAAGCAATCGCCGAATGGCGGCAGGCGTCTCCGCCGGCAAGACGTCCCAGCTGGGCTCGCGCGTCACGATGTCCGCCAGCACGCGCGAGACGTCGGACCCTGGAAAGGCCCGGCGTCCTGTGAGCAGCTCGTAGAGCAGCGCGCCGAACGCCCAGATGTCCGAGCGTTTGGTGGCAGTGGTCCCACCGATTTGTTCCGGCGCGACGTACGCCGGCGAGCCGAGAATGATGCCCGGCCTGGTGACGTCGATCGGGCGAGTGGCCGCGGTCTCGGCGCTCGCTGCGGCGTCTCCCTTCTCGGTCAGCTTCGCGAGACCGAAATCGAGGACCTTGACCAGGCCATCGGCCCGCAGCATGACGTTTCCGGGCTTCAGATCCCGATGCACCACACCGCGCTCGTGCGCAGCGTCGAGCGCGGCGGCGACCTGCTGGGCAACGCGCAACGCTTCCTGCAAACGAAGAGGCCCATGCACGAGCCGATCGGCGAGCGTCTCGCCCTCCACCAGCTCGAGGACCAGCGCGCGGACGCCGTCGCGCTCTTCGAACCCGTGGATCGCGCCGATATTCGGATGACTGAGCGAGGCGAGGACTCTGGCTTCCTGTTCGAGACGCTCCGCCTGAGCCATTTCAAGCGGCAGGTCGTGAGCGAGGATCTTCAAAGCGACGTCGCGACCCAGCCGGTTGTCGCGAGCGCGATACACCTCGCCCATGCCGCCTTTGCCGAGGGCGGCGATGACCTCGTATTGCCCGAGTCGCGCGCCGGGGGTGAGAGGCATGAGGCCGGCCGAAGGATACACCCGCCTCGGCGAGCTAGGTCGTGATTCCGCTGCGCTTGAACGCGTCTCGAGTCGTCACCGGCTCGATCAGCAGGAACGCGGCAACCGCACCGACGGCGACTCCGGGGAGGATGATCGCCAGCGGCGAGTGCTCGTCACCGATGAGAATGCCGCCGATGACCAGCGTCGCGGCGAACAGCCAGTCGCCGCCGCGGATCCACCGGCTCGATTGCCGGTGCACCCACTCGAGCTCTCCAGGATAGAAGCGTGATGTGAACCACAGGTGCAGGCGCGCCGTCACTGTGACCACTGCGGTTGCCACAAGCGCGATGAAGAACGCACGTCCCTGCCAGCTGCCAATCTGTCCGCGCGCGTACCAAGCCGGAACGATCATCACCGAGTAGACGACGGCGGTGACCGCCTCGTGGAATTCCCACCAGAAGCGGTTGCGGACAGAGTCGGGGTCAGTGATCATGCCCGTCCCCTGCCCTGTCCCTATCTCTGACCCCATCCCTGACCCCAATTCAGCCAGCAGCTCTTTGGCGTCGGCGTAACGCGCCGCGGGGTCGGCATGCAGACAACGCGCGATGACGGTTGCAAACGGACCGGTCAGGTGGACGTTGCTCTTGTCCCCTCGACCTTGCAGCGGATGTCGGCCGGTCAGCATCTCGCTGAGGACGATGCCCCACGCGTAGATGTCGGCGCGGCCATCGACGGTCTGCCCGAGCAGCTGTTCGGGCGCCATATACGCCGGCGTGCCGAGCATCGAGCCGGCGCGCGTCAGTCGCGTCGCCTCGGGGCCTTCGATTTGCGCGATGCCGAAGTCCACGACCTTCACGCCGCCGTCCGGCTTGATCAGCACGTTCTCCGGCTTCAAGTCACGGTGAATCACGCCGGCATCGTGCGCCGCCGCCAGCGCGCCGGCGATCTCGGTCGCGATGGCGCGGGCGCGCTCGGGGGCGATCGGACCACGCGCGATCTCTTCGCGCAGCGTCTCGCCGCGGACGTACTCGGAGGCGATGAACAGATGGTCGCCCATCTCCTCCAGCGCGTAGACCACCGCGACCGACGGGTGCGAGATCGTGGCTGCCGCGCGCGCCTCGCGTCGCAGCCGCTGCCGCAGATCGGGATGCATCGCCAGCGTGGACGGCAGCGACTTCAGCGCGACCAGCCGTCCGAGGCGTGTGTCTTCAGCCCGGTAGACGACACCCATGCCGCCGCGGCCGATCTCGTCGAGGACTTTGTATGAGCCGATCATCGTGCCGGGGAGCAGCGTCTCGAGATCGCTGGGATCCACGCGCGCCGGCTCCTCGAGAAATGTGCCGGCCGTTTCGTGCGTGGCGAGCAGTGCCTCGGCCTCTCGCAGGACGGTCACATCGTCAGCGCAGTGCGCCGCGATCCAGTCGCGACGGGCGTGAGCGGGCTGATCGAGCGCCTCCTGAAACACGTTCTTCAGGCGTTGCCACTGCTGCGGCGTCATGGGCCCCCGTGTTCGAGCGATCGTTTGAGCCACGCGCGTGCCATCGCCCACTGGCGCTTCACCGTCGCCGGCGACGTGCCCATCACGTCAGCGACTTCTTCGACGGTCAGGCCGCCGAAGTAGCGGAGCTCGACGACCTTGGCGAGGTCTGCGTCGAGTGCCGCCAGACGCGACAGCGCCTCGTCGAGCGCCAGCACGTCGATGTCGCCAGGCTCGTGCTCTGCCGGCCTGAACGCGGCGTCGACGTTCGCGGCATTCGCGTCATCGAGCGTCACGCGTTGCGGACCACCGCCGCGCTTGATGGCATTTCTCGCCCGCGCCCGTTGCACGAGGATCTGACGCATCGACAGCGCAGCAATCGCCAAGAAGTGCGTCCGGCTGTTGAAGTGGCGGGCGCGCTCGCCGGCAAGCCGGACGAACGCTTCGTTGACCAGTGCGGTGGCCTGGATGGTCTGACCCGGCCGCTCGCCTCGGACGTAGCTGGCGGCAATTCGCCGCAGCTCGTCGTAGACCAGCGGCATGAGCTCGGATACAGGATCCGAGCTCATACCAACTCCCAACTGACAACTCCCAACGGCCAACCACTCCCAAGGTTCAACTCCCAAATCCCAAGCACTCCCAATTGGGAATTGGAGGTTGGGAGTTGGGAGTGGTTGGGAATTGGGAGTTGGTCGTTGGGCGTTGACGTGAAAGGCCTCATGCGAAGAGCGGTCCGATCTCTTGGCTTCGGATCATCTGGCGCGCGGCGAACGGCTCGGTTGCTGTGCGGCTTGTAGATGTCGTTGAGGAAGTAGGGCGCATGGCCCCTCCCTTGGGGGCCGATTATAGGGGATCCTTGAAAGGGCGAGGCATGCCTCGTTTGTAGGGGCGACGCGTGCGTCGCCCCTACGAACTACGAACGTCTGATCTTGACGGACTGAATCACGACATCTTTGACCGGTCGATCCTGCGCGCCGACCTTCGTGCTGCCGATCTTCTTCACGACATCCATTCCGCTTTCGACTTCGCCGAACACCGAGTGACGGTTGTCGAGATGCGGCGTCGGCCCGAGCGTGATGAAGAACTGTCCGCCGTTGGTGTTCGGACCGGCGTTGGCCATCGAGAGGATCCCGGCTTTGCTATGGCGGAGATTGGGATGGAACTCGTCCGCGAACTTGTAGCCGGGCCCGCCGTAGCCTTTGCCGAGCGGATCGCCGCCCTGGATCATGAAGCCGTCGATCACACGATGGAAGATGATGCCGTCGTAGTAGGGCTGGCGACTCTTCTGATTGGTGCGTGGGTCGGTCCACTCCTTGCTGCCATCGGCAAGCCCGACGAAATTCGCGACCGTATTCGGCACCTCCTTATCGAAGAGGCGGATGGTGAAGTTGCCTTCACTCGTGACGAAATCTGCGTAAACTGCCATCCGCAGAGAATATCACCTCACCGGGATACAATTTTTTCGTGACATCCGACGCTCGCTCGGGACGCCCCGATCCTCAACGAGGAGCAGCCGGCGCTCTCGAGACCGCTGACGATCACGGGATTGCCGCGGTCGCGGCTGGCTCGAGTGGTGATCCATTCGCCGTGCTCGGCCGTCACGAGGTCAGCGTCGATCATCGTCCGGCGGTGATCGTGCGGACGATGCAGCCGGCGGCCTCGGCGGTGGAACTCATCACGCCGGGCCTGGTGACGCCGATGCCGCGGCGACATCCCTCCGGACTGTTCGAGGCGCGTGTGCCGCTGAGCGGCAACGTGTCCGAATTCGAGTATCGCTTCCGCGTCCACGAAGGCACGTCAGTGCACGAGGTCATCGATCCGTATCAGTACGGTCAGGTCCTCTCCGACTACGACCTCCATCTATTCGCCGAAGGCACGCACCATCGCGCGTGGGAAAAGCTCGGCTCGCACGTGACGACGATCGGCGGCGTCGCCGGCGTGCGCTTTGCGGTGTGGGCACCCAACGCGCAGCGGGTCAGCGTCATCGGCGACTTCAACCGGTGGGACGGACGCGTGCATCCGATGCGGAAGCTCGTCCCGTCAGGCGTGTGGGAGCTGTTCGTTCCCGAGCTCGCGCCCGGCGCCTGCTACAAGTTCGAGGTCCGCACGCACGGCGGTCACCTGATCGAGAAGGCGGATCCGTACGCGAGGTACTTCGAAGTGCCGCCACGCTCGGCGTCGGTGATCTGGGAGGACGGCGCCTACGAATGGGGTGACGACGACTGGATGCGCGATCGCCCGTCTGCGGGCGGCTGGCACGATCGCCCGATGTCGGTCTACGAAGTCCACCTTGGATCGTGGCGACGCGTGCCGAGCGAGAACAATCGCTACCTGACCTACCGTGAGATGGCGGACACGCTCGTGCCCTACGTGCGCGAGATGGGCTACACGCACATCGAGCTGCTGCCGGTGATGGAGCATCCGTTTTCGGGCTCCTGGGGCTATCAGGTGCTTGGCTTCTTCGCGCCGACCAGCCGCTTCGGCACGCCCGACGACTTCCGCCACTTTGTCGATACCTGTCACCGCTTCGGCCTGGGGCTGATCCTCGATTGGGTGCCCGGTCACTTCCCGAAGGATCGGCACGGCCTGGCGGAGTTCGACGGCACCTCGCTCTATGAGCACGCCGATCCGCGAAAAGGGGAGCACCGCGACTGGGGCACGCTGATCTTCAACTACGGCCGCAACGAGGTCCGTACGTTTCTGCTCAGCAGCGCGCTGTATTGGCTGCAGGAGTTCCACGTGGACGGCCTGCGCGTCGATGCGGTGGCGTCGATGCTGTATCTCGACTACTCGCGGCCGCACGGCGAATGGATTCCCAATCAGTATGGCGGTCGCGAGAACCTCGAGGCCGTGTCGTTCCTGCAGCAGATGAACACGGTGACCCACGGACGTGAGCCGGGCACGATCACCGTGGCCGAAGAGTCCACGGCGTGGCCGGCGGTGAGCCGTCCGACCTACGTCGGCGGACTCGGGTTCACCTTCAAGTGGAACATGGGCTGGATGCACGACATGCTCAAGTACATCGAGCAGGATCCGGTGCATCGCCGCTGGCATCACGAGAAGATCACCTTCTCGATGCTCTATTCGTTCACCGAGAATTTCGTGCTGCCGTTCTCACACGACGAGGTCGTGCACGGCAAGCGCTCGATGCTCGACAAGATGCCCGGCGACCTGTGGCAGAAGCACGCCACGCTGCGCGCGCTGTACGGCTACATGTTCGGGCATCCCGGCAAGAAGCTGATGTTCATGGGCTGCGAGTTCGGGCAGTGGCGCGAGTGGTCGTCGGAGGAGAGCCTCGACTGGCATCTCGCCGACCAGCCGCTGCACGCCGGGCTGAGCCGCTGGGTGCAGGATCTGAATCGCGCGTATCAGCACGAGCCGTCGCTGTACGAAGTGGACTTCGAAGGCGCCGGGTTTGCGTGGATCGATTGTCACGACAACGAGAACAGCGTCGTCTCGCTGATTCGTCGCGCCCGTGACCCACGCGACTTCACGGTGATCGTCGCCAACTTCACGCCGGTGCCGCGGCCGGGCTACCGTATCGGCGTGCCCGAGGCCGGCTGGTACCGTGAGTGCCTCAACAGCGACGCGGCGATCTACGGCGGCAGCAACATGGGCAACCGCGGCGGGGTGCAGACCGAGCCGATCCCCGATCACGGATTCGCGCAGTCGATCAGCCTTACCGTCCCGCCACTCGGATTCGTACTCCTGAAGAAATAGTCAGGTCAAAAGGCAAAGGGCAAAGGTCAAGGACGCAGGTCCAGGTCCAGGTCAAGGTGCTTCACTTGACACGCCAGTAGAGATCATGTCAGTCTCCACTTGAATGGGTAGTGGAGTGGCACAATGGGCGATAAAGTTGAACTTCTTCAGGGCACGCTCGATCTGATCGTGCTGCGGGCGTTGTCCACGATGGGACCGCAGCATGCCTACGGGCTGGCGGCGCGGCTCGAGCAGGTGGCCGAGCATCCGCTGATGCTCAACCAGGGCACGTTGTATCCGGCGCTCGTCCGGCTCGAGCAGAAAGGTTGGATCAAGGGCGCCTGGCAGCGCACCGAAAGCAACCGCGAGGCGAAGTACTACAGCATCACCAAAGCCGGCTCGCGCGCGCTCGAGAAGCAGGCGGAGCGCTGGCGCCGATTGGCGGGGCTCGTGGACAAGCTTCTCCTCAACGAGTCGTAACGTGCGCCGCTTCTTCCAACGACTCTCGAGCGCGTTTCGCGACGAGCGCGCCGACGCCGAGGCGCGACGCGAAATCGCTGCGCACCTGGCGCTGCTCGAAGACGAATACCGCCGACGCGGCATGAGCGACGACGAAGCGCGGCTCGCGGCGCGTCGTGCACTCGGCAGTGCCGCGCTCGCCAAGGATCGTCACCGCGACGCGCGCGCGTTTGCCTGGATCGACGACGCCCGCCGAGATCTCGCGCACGGCCTACGCTCGCTGCGGCGGACGCCGGGCTTCACCGCGATCGCCGTGCTCACGCTCGCGCTCGGCATCGGCGCCAATACGGCGATCTTCAGCGTGATCAGCGGCGTGTTGCTGCGGCCGCTGCCCTATGGTGACGCCGATCGGCTCGTGCAGGTCTTCGCGCCGGACAGCGAGCGTGGTCTGCCCCGCGGAGCGCGCGCGATTCCGCCGGCGTACTTCGAGGCGCTGCGCTCGCCGTCGCGGACCCTCTCGCATGTGGCCGGCTATCTTCTGACCAGCGCCACGCTCACGGGACAAGGCGATGCGGTCCGGCTGGCCGGCATGCAGATCACCGCATCCGCATTTCCCATGTTGGGCGTTGCGCCACTGCTCGGCCGTCCCTTCACGTCGGACGAGGAATCGGCCGGCGCCGATGCGGTGGTCGTCTTGAGTCACAGCACCTGGCAGCGCTATTTCAACAGCGATCCAGCAATCGTCGGGCGTGTCGCGTCACTCGACGGACGCGGCCGGACGATTGTCGGGGTGATGCCGGAGGGCTTCGCGTTTCCCGATGCATTCGTGCGCTACTGGATTCCGTATGTGCGTCAGGATCCGAAGGGCCGTTCGTTCCTGAGTCTGAGCACGGTCGCGCGCATGCGTGAAGGCATCGGATTGCCAGCCGCTGAGGACGAGATCAACGTGTTGGCTCTAGCCGCCGACTCGCAAACCAAAGGTCGCTTCGAAGCGGTCGGTCTGCAAGACGAGATCGTCGCGCCGGTCAAGCCGGCGCTGCTGATCCTGGCCGCCGCCGTCGGACTTGTGCTCCTCATCGCCTGTGTCAACGTCGCCAACCTGTTGCTGGCGCGCGGCGCCGCGCGCGATCACGAGATCGCCGTACGGCGGGCCGTCGGTGCCTCGCCTGGCCGGCTGTTCCGTCAGCTGCTCACCGAGAGCACGTTGCTGGCAGCCATTGGCGGCGTGGCCGGGACAGCACTCGCTGTGGCGGCAATCGCGCTGCTGAAGACGTTGGGCGCCACGCTACCGCGGCGCGATCTCGGCGTGGGCGGGAGCCTGCCGCGTCTGGCGGAAATCAACATCGATGCGTCCGTGCTGGCTTTTACGCTCGCGGTCGCCGTGCTGACCGGCATTCTGTGTGGAATGCTCCCGGCGTTCCGGCACGCCCGCGGGCGTGAAGCCGATCGTCTACGCGAACGCCTCGCCAGTCCGCGTGTGCGCACGGCGCTGGTCGTCGCTGAAATTGCCATGGCGATGGTGCTGCTCGTCGGCGGCGGACTCCTGATCCGAAGCTTCATGAAGCTGGCGATGCAGGATCTCGGCTACGACTCGACGCGGGTGGTGACGTTCCAGGCAACACCCCGCCGGGCACCTGGCGCGGTGGCGCGAGCCTTTGCCGAACAACTCGTCGAGCGAATCGCGGTGCTGCCTGGTGTCACCGCGGTGGGATACGGCAACAACCTGCCGCTGGTGCAACAGAGTTTTGGCCGCGACGTCAGCTCGCAGCCCTACGACGTGAGACCTCCGCGCCCGCCGTTCCCGGGCCTGCACGCGGTAAGCCCCCGCATGATTCAAGCCCTTGGCTTGCGCATCGTCGAGGGGCGCTCGTTCAGCGCCGGCGAGGCGGCCAAAGGGGAAGCGCTCGTCACGCGAACGTTCGCGCGCAGCGGCTTCTTCGAGGGTTCCGCGATCGGCAGTCGGATCTACGGCGGCGACGACTCGTGGGAGGTCGTCGGCGTTCTCGAGGACATCAAGCAATTCAGGCTCGATTGGGGCGGCGCGTCCGAGTTCTATATCGTGGACTTCGTGCCGGCGCCGCCGGGGCTGGGCGGGACCTACTTCGCGGTACGCACTGACACCGATCCCGCCGCGATCGCCACCTCGGTGCGTGGCCTCGTTCGCGAGCTGGATCAGACGGCAGCGGTGGACAACATCGCGACGATGGATCAGATCGTGTCCAACGCGATGTCGCGTCCCAGGCTGTACGCGGTGCTGCTCGGCATCTTCGCCGCCGTGGCGATGATGCTCGCGGCGATTGGCATCTACGGCGTGCTGGCGTTTCTCGTCGCGCATCGCACACGTGAGATCGGCATTCGCATGGCGCTCGGCGCGCAGCGAATCGAGGTCGTCGCGCTGGTGCTGCGTCAGACCACCGTGCTGACCGTCGCGGGGGTCGCACTCGGTCTTGCCGGCGCCGCGGCACTGACCCGGTATCTCGAGGGCCTGCTCTTCGGGTTGACGCCACTTGACCCCGGAACGTTCGTGGCCGTGGCCGTGGTGTTCGGCATCGTGGCGGTGCTCGCATCGTACGTGCCGGCCCGCCGCGCAACTCGCGTCGATCCGGTGGTGGCTCTGAGGAGCGAATGATCCGCTACCTTCGTCGCCTTCGCTCGCTCTTTACGCACCGCCACGACGAGGACGACCTCTCGCGCGAGATGGCGGCGCATCTCGCGCTGCTCGAAGCCGAATATCAACAGCGCGGATTGTCGCCTGACGAGGCGCGTCTCGCGGCACGGCGGGCGATGGGCAGCGTTGCGCTCGCGCAAGACCTTCACCGCGACGCGCGGTCGTTCGTCTGGCTCGAAGATCTGCGTCGGGATCTCCGGCACACCGCGAGAAGCCTGGGTCGGACGCCGGGATTCACAGCCGTGGCTGTCTTGACGCTCGCGCTCGGCATCGGCGCGAACGTCGCGATCTTCGGACTGCTGTATCACACGCTGCTCAAACCGCTGCCGTTCGAGAGGCCCGACCAGCTGGTGACCGTGGCGACGCATATCCCGCAGGTCGCTGATCGATTCGCTTCACTGCCGGTCACGGCACCTGACTTTCGCGAGTATCGCCGATCCAACGCCGTGTTCAGCGGGCTGTCCGCGCTGCGGGGCCGTGACTTCAATCTGACCGGAAGCGGCGAGCCTGAGCGGCTGCACGGCGCACGCGTCTCTGCGGAGTTCTTCTCGATGCTGGGCATCCGTCCGGAGCTCGGTCGAACGTTCACTCCCGAGGAGGACCAGGATGGCCGTGACGGCGTCGCGATCATCAGCCACGCGCTCTGGGAGCGGCGTTTCGGATTGGATCCGGCGATCACGAGCCGGACCATCCTCCTCGACGGGCGTCCGCACACGATTGTCGGCATCATGCCGGCCGGTCTGTTGTTTCCGGTCGGACGTCAGCTCGATCCGCTCGTGACGTTCGGGTCACGCGTCGATATCTGGAAGCCGCTCGCGTTCACACGCGATGAGCTCGGCAACGAAGGCAATTTCGACTTTGCCGTGATCGGCCGGTTGAAGCCAGGGATCTCGGCTGCCGCGGCCCAGGAACACATGGACGGTCTGGCGCGACGGAATCTGGAACGCATACGGAGGAACGAGCCCGTCGATGTCGAGCTCCGCACGCGCATCACGCCTCTTCACGAGGTGTTCGTCGCTGAGGGCCGAAGCGGCCTGTTGATGCTGGAGGCAGCGGTCGGATTGCTGCTGGTCATCGCCTGTGTGAACCTCACCAATGTCTTCCTCGCGCGCAGCAGCAGCCGCGAACACGAATTTGCCGTGCGCACTGCTTTGGGCGCGGGACGCGGGCGCCTGATCCGGCAGCTGCTCACCGAGACTCTCGTCGTGGCCGGAGCGGGTGGCGTTGCCGGTGTCGCTCTCGCCGTGTGGGCCGGACCGTTGCTGGTCCTCTACGGGCCAGCCAACGCCGTCGCACGAGATTGGACATTGGGTGGTCCGGTCCTGGCGTTTGCCGCATTCGCAGCGCTGGCAACCGGACTTCTGGTCGGTGCCGTACCGGCGATCAAGGCGAGCAGCGAGGCCGTTCGTTTCCGCCTACGCCACGCGGCGCGCATCGTGTCGGACCGGACGCGAAAGACGCTCATCACGGTCGAAGTTGCGCTCTGCACCAGCCTCCTCGGCGTGGCCGGCCTGCTGCTGCACAGCTTCGTCAACGTTCTTCGCGTGGACACGGGCTTTGCCGTCGAGCGCGTACTGGCCGTCGATCTGGCGCTTCCCGCGCGGCAGTATTCCGAATCTCAGACCGTTCTCTTCTACCGCGATCTTGCCGCCAGCGTCCGCGAGCTCCCCGGGGTTGCGGCGGCCGGTGCGATCAGCCTGCTGCCGATCGCGCACGAGGGCGTTATGGGGACGGTCTTGCTCGACACCGACACTATTGAACGAGTGGATCGTCCGACGGCGCTGCGGCGCAGCGTGACGCCGGGGTTCTTCTCGGCGATGGACGTGCCACTGCGTGCCGGCCGTGCGTTCGAGGAGCAGGAGCCTGCGCCCGTCGTGATCATCAGCGAGGGCCTGGCCCGCGGTCTCTGGCCTGGCATCACGCCAGCAGCCGCAGTGGGTCGTGGCCTGCGACTCGACAACGACGAACCGATTCTGACCGTGGTGGGCGTTGTCGGTGACGTTCGCGCTGATGCTGTCGATCGCACCGCGCCCAATGCGCTGTATCAGCCGCTGGGGCAGGATGTCCGGCGCGGGATGACACTCGTCGTGCGCACGAACCAAGAGCCAGGCGCAGCGGTGAGCGGTGTCCGCGCCACGGTCGCAGCGTTGGATCCGAACCTGCCGATTGCCGCGATGCGAACGATGCGAGAGGTGGTCGCGGCGTCGATTGCCGCGAGGCGCTTCCAGATGCTGCTGGTGAGCCTGCTCTCGTTGGTGGCGCTCGTCCTGGCCGTCGTGGGCATCTATGGCGTGACCAGCTATACCGTGGCGTCCCGGACGCGCGAGATCGGGCTGCGCGTCGCGCTCGGTGCGCAGCAACGCGACGTGCTGCGTTCGGTGCTGGTCGAAGGCTTGAAGCCGGTGGCGATCGGGCTCGTGCTCGGAATCGTTGGCGGACAGATCGCCGCGCAATGGATCCGCGCCGCGCTGTACGGCATCGGCGTCATCGATCCCGCTGCGCTTGGCGGTGTCGTCGCCGTGCTGCTGCTGACGGCGTTAATCGCCTGCTACGTGCCGGCATACCGCGCGTCCACCGTCGATCCGATGGGGGCGCTCAGGGCGGAATGATCGTGCTCTCGATCGTGGTCGTCGCCGTTCTGACGTGCCTGGTGCCCATCCGCCGCGGCGCGCGACGCGGGTGAATCCGCTGGTCGCGCTGCGATCGGAATAACGTCAATTCCCAACGCCCAACTACCAACTTCCAACCACCCCCAACCGCCAACTCCCAACTGCCAACTTCAACGTTCAATTGGGAGTTGGGAATTGGGAGTGGTTGGGCGTTGGGCGTTGGTAGTTGGGAGTTAGTCCGCCGGCTCGATCTTCAACACCATCCCGTCCGACGCGTTGCCGCCGCTCGATCCTTCCGTGGCGACGTAGATATAGCCGTCAGGACTCTGCTGCACGTCGCGGATGCGCACGCGCATCGGGATGAGCAGCCCTTCACGCCGCTCCGCCTGATTCGGCTGGGCGAACGCGACGCGAATCAGCTGCGCCGTCGTCAACGCGCCGACGAACAGGTTGTTCTTCCAGCGCGGGAATTTGTCGCCGGTGTAGAACATGATGCTCGACGGGCTGATCGACGGCACCCAGAACATCCGCGCGTTGTCCATGCCTGGTCGCGCGAACGGCTGATCCGAGACGAGATTGCCGGTGTAGTTGCGGCCCATCGAGACCAGCGGCCATCCGTAGTTGTGACCAGGGACGAGGATGTTCACCTCGTCGCCGCCCATCGGCCCGATCTCGGCCTGCCACAACTGCCCGGTTTCGGGGTGCACCGCGAGCCCGTAGCCGTTGCGGTGGCCGTAGGTGTAAATCTCTGGTTTCGCGCCGGGCTTGCCGACAAACGGATTGTCCGGCGGCACCGTTCCATCGTCGCGGAGCCGCAGCGTCTTGCCCACGTGATTGTCGAGCGTCTGCGATTTCATGCGCAGGCTGTTGTCGTCCGATCCGTCCGGACGGAGTTGCTGCGCGTTGCAGCAGATGCGATCGCGATCGCCGATCGTGACGTAGAGATTCTTGTCCTTACCGAAATAGACACGGCCGGCGAGGTTGCCGCCGGTCTCCCAGGCGTCGGCGACGAAGATCTCCTGGATATCGCCCAGCACGTCGCCCTTGAGAAATCCGCGCGCGACGGCCAGCGTGGTGCCCTTTTCGCCGGTCTTCGGATACGAGACATAGACGAGATGGTTCTGCGCGAAGTCGGGATGGACGGCGACGAAGTGCAACGTGTCATTGCCGTTGCCGCCGCCGGGCGGCGGGTTGGGGGTCGGCCTGCTTGGCGCCGTCCACACCGGATTCGGCGCGAGCACGCCGTTCTTGATGATGCGTAGCGCGCCGTTGCGTTCGGTCACCAGGATCGTGTTCGCATCGGCGAACGCGAGACCCCAGGGATGAAAGAGTCCCGTCGCGACGGTGACGACGCGAATCTTGCCGCCTTGCACGTCGAGAATCTGGGCGCCCGTCTGCGGGCCTGTATCGCGCGGAGCCGCCGGCTGCGCGGGCTGCGCCTGGTGCGGGAAGCACAACGTCGGACCGAGGATCAGGACGGCGGCAATCCAGCTAATCGATGAGAGCTTCATAGGGAAGGGATTATCAACCTCCAACTCCCAATTGCCAACTCCCAACCACTCCCAACTTCCAACTTCCAACGCACCCCGCACGTTTAATTGAGAATTGGGCGTTGGAGGTGGTTGGGCGTTGGTAGTTGGGCGTTGGGAGTTATCAACGCGAGGTCGCGTGTCTTGCGCCAGCGGTGCGCGCGTTGCGCGCAGACCCCGTCGCCGCGCTTCGAGCCGAATAGGGTCCTTAGTTCGTGGTGCTTGGTACTTGGTCCGTCCGTGGTCCTTCGTCCCTGGTCCTCGTGGACCGAGGACCTAGGGCCAAGGACGGACCAGGCACCAAGGACTAAGGACCAAGGACTACTGACGAGCGCCGCGTGCGCTCGTGATGCGGACGCCGCCGCCGCTCGAGCGCAGCCGCAGCATGGGACCGCCGCCGTTCAAATCGCCACGCAGTGAGTGGCTCTCGATCTTTCCCTGAATCGTGATCGGGATGTCGGAGTTGACGCTGCCGCCCGAGGCCTGAGCATCGATCGAGACCTTCGTCGTGGGATCGAGCTCGGTTCGTACCGATCCTCCTGACGAGGACACCTCGCCGCCGCGTGAGTTGCCAGGCGCGAAGCGGACGGTGACGCCGCCGCCCGAGCTGCTGGCCTCGACGCGTCCGCCGGCGCCGCGCACATCCACACTGCCGCCGCTCGTTGAGGCGCGCAGGTCGCCGGACACCTCGTCGATGGTGATGCCGCCACCGCTGGTGTTCGCGCGCAGGCTACCGCGCACGTCGGTGATGCTGATGCTGCCGCCAGACGTGCTGGCCACGACATCCCCACGTACCGTGCGCATGCGAATGCCGCCGCCGCTGGTCGTGCCGTCAACATTGCCGTCAATGGCGTCAACGTCGAGGCTGCCGCCGGACGTGTGCACGCCCACCAGGCCAGTCACGCGAGACGCTCTGATCGATCCGCCGGACGTATTGAGACTGACGTCGGTGCGCGTCGGCACCTGTATGGTGATGCGTGTGTCGTGATCGTACCAGCCGCTGAACCACCGCCGGAGCGAGCCGCGGCGTTTGATCTTGACCGTCACCGTCTTTCCGGTTTCGTCAAACGAGAAGTCGAAATCGCGGTCCAGGTCGGCGTCCGAGGTAATCGCGACTCGCGCGCCGGATGCCGATTCGCCTGTCAGTACGACGCTGCCGATATCGGTCTCGAGGACGAATCTTCCGCCCGGCTCCAGCTTCAGCGCGCGTTCGAGCTTGAAATCCGCCCAGGCCGGCGTGGCCATGACTCCTGCCGCCAGGCAGAGGATGGTGACCATCTTCCTGCGATTCATGAGCAACTCCATTCCTTCGAGAGCCTCAGGGTCGCCGCGAGCAGCGTCGGGGGGGAAGGCTCAGGCCGCTCCCAATTCAAGGCGCGTACCGCCCCAGTGCACGAGACTTTCGACGGTGTGGGCGTGAAATGGGTTCACTCATGTGAACAGCGTTCACGTCGCGGCGCGAATTTTTTGAGGGGTCTTTTTACTGCTTGTCGAAGATGAGGGTGTTCGTGAACGTCCGACCCTGGCTCTTTCCGCTGAGCACCTGCGTCATCGTTCGGCCGTCGGCCGAGACCGACACCGTGATGGTGTTCTCCGCGGGTTTGCCGCCGACGGCAAAGGAGAGTTGCTCGGTGTTTCGATCGGTCGCCCGCACTGTGACCATTCGAATCGACTCGACGCCGATGGCGGACTCCGGGTACGGCTTCCCGTCGCGCTTATAGACGAGATACGAACGCGACGTCGTGCCGTCGGCATTGACGGCATCGGTCGTCATGACGATCGTGCCGCCGCCACGGTCTTCGTACGTGCGGGTAAAGCCTTTCGGCGGCCGTCCATTCTCGTATTTCGACTTTTCAGCGCTCAATTGCCACACGCCGACAAACGGGTCGGTCGGCACTGGCGCGGTAACCGGCCGAGTCGCACGCGCGGCCGGCTTTGCCGGAGGCTTCGACGAGGACTGTGAAGGCTTCGCGGTTTGTGCGAACGCGACTGTGCCGTACGACAGCGTCGAGGCGGCAACCAGCCATACGAATGCCCGACAGGCCTTGACGAGCGGTTCGCGTCGGCTGTGTCGCACCTGCATTCAGGTCCAGTGTCTCACAGAGAGCTTGAGAGGCAGCTCAGGCAAAGACCGTAGGGTTACTCACTGCGAAAGGTCACAGCAGGATCGACGCGTGCCGCGCGGAACGCAGGGATGGCGCATGCGATGGCCGCGGTGATGGCGAGGACGATGGTGACCGACGCGAACGTAACCGGATCCCGCGGCGGCACGCCGAACAGGAACGTGCTGAGGGCCTGGGCAAAGATCAGCGCCAGGCCCAGGCCGATCGCGGCACCGGCGCTGACGAGGCGTCCCGCGCTGCCCAGGACCAGACGGAGCACGTCCGGTGTCGTAGCGCCGAGCGCGATACGGACGCCGAACTCGCGCACGCGCTGCTGCACGGAATAGGCGAGCACGCCGAATACGCCCACCATCGCCAGCACGAGAGCGAGCGCCGCGAAGGTCATCACCAGCATCGCGCGGAACCGATGGCGGCCGGTCGCTTGCCGGGCAATGCCTTCGAGCGTGACGATCGTACCGACGGCGAGTTGTGTATCCACGCGCGCGATGGCACGGCGGATGTCCGGCGTCAGCGCATCGGCGTCTCCAGTGGCTCGAACAAGCAGATACCCCTCCGCATACGGTATCTGCCGGTTCGGGACGTAGATTTGAGCCACATCTTCGGTCTCGTCTGGCCGGTCTTTCACTTGTCGGGCGACACCGACGATCTCGCGCCCCATCGCCTGATCACGAGCCGTGTTGAGCCTCACACGCAGGCCGAGCGGGTTCCTTCCCGCGAGGTACCGCCGGACGAACCCTTCGCTGACGATGCACACGGGTGGTCCGTCGGCATGGTCTTCCGCGGTGAACGCGCGGCCCGCAACGATCGGCAGGTCGAGCGTCCGGAAGTAGGTGTGGCTGACGATCTGAAAGTCCGCCGACGACCTGTTGCCGTCACGTGCCGGCGGATCTCCGAGGATCTCGAAGGACTGGCCGCCGAGTTGCGACCCGCCAAGGGGAAGCGTGGTCGCCCATCCCACACTGCGCACGCCGGCCAGCGCGCCGACCTCTCGCTCGATGCCGTCGAAGAATTGCCTCAGCGAATCGGGCGTGGCGTAACGGTTGCCGGGCAGCGTGAGGTCGAGCGTCAGCACACGTTCGCCCTCCGCCCGGTAGCCCTGGTCGGTGTTGTCGATGGCCAGCAGCGTCCGCAGCAGCAGGCCGGCGCCACAGAGCACGAGAACAGCCGCAGCCACCTCCGCTGCCGCCACGACGCGCCGGAACCTCCCGCCTCGGCCGGTAGCTGTCCGACCTTCCGACGTGATCGCCTGCAGCAGCGACACGCCGGTCGCCTGCCACGCTGGCGCCAGCCCGAACAGCACCCCACTCAGGCCGGTCATCACCACGCAGAAGGCCACGACACGGCCATCGACGCCGAACTCGATCACGCTTGGCAGCAGTTCAGCGGGCAGGAGCGACGGCGCAGCTGAAAGAATCGCGGCACCGAGGCCGAGGCCAAGCACGCCGCCGGCCGCGGCCAACACCAGGCTCTCAGTGAGCAGTTGTGTGACGATCCGACGCCGCCCCGCGCCAAGCGTCGCGCGCACGGCGAGCTCGCGCGTCCGCCCTGCCGCGCGTGCGAGCACGAGGTTGGCAACGTTCGCGCAGCACAGGAGCAGTACGAAGCCGACGACGCCGAGAAACAGGATCGACGTGAGCCTCAGCTCACGGCCGATCAGCAGCTCGTGCATCGGCGTCATGGTGAGACGGCGAGGCGATCGAGCGCCGGTCCGCGCGGCGAGCGTCTCGGCGAGCCCGGTGAGATCCGCACGGGCTGCGTCGATCGACATGGCAGGCTTCAGGCGGCCCACGACCTGCAGCAATCGGCAGACGCCGCACTGACCTCGCACGGCGCCTTCGGCGCTCTGACGGGGCCGCGGCAGCAGCGCCCACATGCTCACCGGCTTCGCGGTCACATCGTCGCCCCGGAAGATCGCCGGCCGGAACTGGAACTCCGCCGGCACGATGCCGATGACCGTCAACGCGTTCCCTTCTTCGAACGAGATGGCACGCCCAATGATGGTCGGATCGCTGGCGAAGCGCCGGCGCCAGAAACTTTCGCTCAGCACCACGGCATCGGGTTGCGACGTGGGATCGTCAGCGCGAAATGTGCGCCCGAGGATTGGACTCACGCCGAAGACGTCGAAATACTGCGGCGTGACGATCTGCGACGAGATCATCTCTGGCGTGCCGTCGGTTCCTTTTAACGTCGGCCCGCCGCCCGCGGCGGGAATCCAGATCGCCGCCATCGTCTCGAAGGTGCGGTTCTGGGCCGTCCACTCGTCGAAGTTGAGCAGCTCGATGCGGCTCCGGCCGCCCTGCTGCGGGCCGTGCTCGTCTATGAACACCAGGCGGTCGCCGTTCGCATAGGGCAGCGGACGCAGCAGCACCGCGTCGGCCAGCGCGAAGATGGCGCTATTCGCGCCGATGCCCAGTGCCAGCGTCAGCGTGACTACAGCCGTGAAGCCCGGCGCCGCGCGCATTTGTCGCAGCGCGCCCGTGACATCCTGCCGCAGCTCGTCGACGAATCGGGTCAACCGCATCTCGCGATCTCGCTTTCTGCCAAGGTCGATGCACGTTCGTTTGAGTTGCCCAAGATCCCCGATGCGCGACAGCACGAGGTCACGCGCCGCTCGTGGATCCATCCCACGCTCGACCAGCTCGCGCGTGCGCAGCTCGATGTGCAGCGAGAGCTCCTCATCGACCTCCTGATCGAGCGGGACACCCCATAACCACGAGCGAAGGGAGCGCTTCATCTAGTCGTTGCGAAAGGCGACTACAGGATCAACACGGGTCGCGCGAATCGCCGGCACAGCAGAAGCGAACGCAGCGGTGAGGCCGAGCACAATGACAACGGCCCCAAACGTCAGCGGATCGAGCGGCCTCACGCCGAACAGGAACGTGGCGATGCTCTGCGCGAGCAGCGCGGCGAGGATCAGTCCGACGACGGCGCCCGCGCCGATTAGACGAACGGCGTTTCTGAGCACGATGCCGAGGACGCTGCCGGCGCTGGCACCGAGCGCGATGCGGACGCCGAATTCGCGCGTGCGCTGCTGGACGGAGTAGGCGAGGACGCCGAACACGCCGACCATCGCCAGCATCAAGGCGAGTGCGGCAAACGCCATCACCATCACCGCACGGAAGCGCTGGCGGCCCGTCGCCTCCCACGCCACCTGATCCATCGTCCTGATATTGGTGATCGGTACGGTGCGATCAATCCGTGCGACGGCGGCCCTGACCGCCGGCGCCAGCGCCGCGGCGGGGCCCGACTGTGGCCTGACGACGAGTGTGGCGAAGCTCCAGGCGTTCTGCGCAACCGGTACGTAGAGCTGGTTGGTGTCGTCACTTTCGGTCGGCAAGCTCCTGACCTGGCCGACCACGCCCACGATCTCCCGCACGATCGGCGGTTCGGGCCCAAGCCTCATCGGCCGGACGGCGACGCGCATGCCGAGGGGATTTCGTCCGCGCATGTATCGCCGGACAAAGGCTTCGCTGACGAGACACACCTGCACGCCGTCTTTCGTGTCCCGATCGTCGAAGCCACGGCCGGCGACGATCGGAATGTCGAGGGTTTGCAAGTACGCGGGGCTCACGATCTGTTGGTCGACCATCGGCCGGTTCGTCGCCGGTGGCGCCTCGTCACCAACGATCTGGAACGCGAAGCCACCGAGCGACACGCCGGTGAGCGGCAGCCCGCTGGTCCACGCCACGCTCCGGACTCCAGGGACCGTCTGGACTTCCGCTTCGACGGCACTGAAGAACCGGCGCAGCGAGTCCTCGTTGGGGAACGGGCCCGTGGGAAGGCCGTAGGTGAGGCTCGCGCGCATCGTAAGCACGTTGTCGGCGCCGTATCCGGCATCGACGTTCTCAACGGCCATCAGAGTGCGCAGTAGCAGACCCGCACCGCATAGCAGCAGCACGGCGGCCGCGATCTCGCCAGCGACGAGCAGGCTTTGCAGCCGGCCGCCTCCCTTTGTCGTCGAGCGGCTGTCGCTCGTGATTGCCTGGACCAGTGACATCCCGCTCGCGTGCCAGGCCGGAGCGAGCCCGAACAGCAACCCGACGAGGGACGCCGCCGCAGCACAGAAGCCAGCGACGCGCGCATCGAAGGACAGCGTGACCGCGCTCGGCAGCAGACCGGCGGGGATCACGGATGGTGCGGTCGTGAGAATCGCCCAGCCGATCCCGAGCCCGAGAGCGCCTCCCAGAGCGGCCAGCACGATGCTCTCGGTGAGGATCTGTGCCGTGATGCGGCGCCGGCCGGCGCCGAGAGCACCGCGAATGGCGAGCTCTCGCGAGCGTCCGTTCATGCGCGCCAGCAGCAGGTTCGCGACATTGGCGCAGCACATCAGCAGGACGAAGCCGACGACGGCGACCAGCAGCATCGCCGTGAGACGCACTTCGCCGCCGATCAGTCCCGATCGAAGGGGCTCGACGCTGACCCCGCGGCCTTTGTTCGTTGCCGGATGTTCCTCCGCCAGTGCGGCGGCAATCGAGGACAAGTCGCTTTGGGCAGCCGCCATCGTGACACCAGGCTTCAATCGGCCGATGACCCTTAGAAAATGCAGCCCGCGCCTGTCCATGCCCGGCAATTCCGCAAGCGTGGTCCACAGATTCGCCTGCTGTATGACTTGCGCCTGCTCTGGCACGACGCCGAGGACGGTGAATGCCTGATCGTCGAGGCGAATCGCTCTCCCGATCAGCGTTGGATCGCTGCCGAATCGCGTTCGCCACAAGCCTTCGCTCAACACCACGGTGTTGGGTGGCGTCGTGCTATCGGTTGGCAGGAACGTCCGGCCGGCGATCGGCTTCACGCCGAGGACGTCGAAGAATGCTCTGGTCACCTGAGCGCCAGACACCTGCTCGACTGTCCCGTCCGCTGTGACCAGCCCGCGCGGAAAGACGAGGATTCCGGCCATCGACTGAAACGTGCGAGTGCGCTCACTCCAGTCGTCGAGATTGAGCGGCGCGACCGCCGCTCGATTGAACATCTGAAAACGTTCCCACACCATCAGCAGGCGATCGGGCTGCGGGAGTGGAAACGGACGGAGCAGCGTCGCGTCAGCCAGCGCGAAGATGGCGCTGTTGGCGCCAATACCGAGTGCCAGCGTGAGCGCCGCGACGAGCGTGAATCCGGGCGCGCGGCGCAGCTGCCTGATCGCGAAGCGTACGTCGTTGCGCAGGTCCTCGAGAAACTGTGTCAGCCGCATCTCACGTTCTCTCTTTCTTCCCAGGTCCATGCACGTCCGTTTGAGCTGGCCAAGATCCCCGATGCGTGCCAGGACGACCTCACGCGCGGCGCGCGGATCCATGCCGCGCTCGACCAGCTCGCGCGTGCGCATCTCGATGTGCAGCGCGAGCTCCTCGTCGACCTCTTGCTCGACCGGAACGTTCCACAGCCACGAGCGAAGGGATCGCTTCATTCGCTTCTGAACGCCACGACCGGATCGACGCGCACCGCCCGCCACGCCGGCGCGGCGACAGCAATGGCTGCCGTGGCGACGAGCACGACCGGCACCAGGACGAACGTCATCGGGTCGAGCGGCTGGACTCCAAAGAGGAACGTCGAGATCGTTCGACTGAGGACCGCTGCTGCGATCAGGCCGATGACGATGCCAACTCCGATCACGCCGCCAGCACTCGACATGACCAGCCGCAGTACGTTGGACGCACTGGCGCCAAGCGCAATACGCACGCCGAACTCCCGTGTCCGCTGCTGCACCGAGTAGGCCAGCACACCGAAGACGCCGACGAGCGCCAGCGTCAACGCCAGCAAGGCGAACGCACCGACGAGGACCGCGCGGAATTCTGGGCGCGATGTGGCCTGCGTTTCGATCGTAGCGAGCGTCCGGAATTGCAGCGGCCGGTCGGGCTCGATGCGCGCAACTGCGTTGCGGATTGCCGGTGCGATTCCCTCAGCGGGCCCGCTCGCCGGCTGCACCACGAGCGTTGCCACCCACCACGTGTTCTGGGCGATCGGAACGTAGAGCTGTGGGTCCGCCTCCGGTTCTTCCGGTCGCTCCTTGATGTGTGCGACGACGCCGACGATCTCGCGGAGCACGGCCCGCGGTGGCTGCACCATCGCGTTGACCGACACGCGTGTGCCGATTGCCGAGCGTCCTTTCAGATACCGCCGAACGAATGCATCGTCGACGATCGCTACTTGCGGAGCATCGGTGCCATCGGCATCAGTGAAGACTCGTCCTTCGAGCACGGGAACGCCGAGCAGACGGAAGTAGGACGGGCTGACGATCTGATAGCCGGTGCCGTCGCGATTGGCCACCGGGCGCGGCGGGTCGCCGTCGATCTGAAACGATTGTCCGTAAAACACTCTCTCGAACGGCAGCCCGCTGCCCCATGCGACCTCGCGTACACCCGCTGCGCCACGGACTTCTCGCTCGATTGCCGCATAGAACTGGCGCATCGCGTCGGGAGACCGGCCCATGCCGGGACTGATCTGCGTCGTCAAGACATTACTGGCGCGATTCCCAGGGTCGACGTTCCGGAGCGTGAGCAGCGTGCGCAGCAGCAGACCGGCCCCGCACAGCAGCAAGACTGCGACGGCAACTTCGGCGACAGCGAGTCCGCGCCGAAGCCTCGAGCTCCCGCCTGTGGACGTGCGCGAGTCGAGCGACATGACGTGCGCCAGAGACCGTCCCGTCGCCTGCCACGCCGGCACCATCCCGTACAGGACCGCGACGATGAACGTCGTCGCGACCGAAAAGCTCAGGACACGCTGATCGAAGGCCAGCGGAACCGACATCGGCAGCAGGCCTGGCGGAACGATCGACGGCGCCGCCTTCAAGATCGCCACGCCGACGGCGACGCCGAGCACGCCACCGAGCACCGCGAGTACGACGCTTTCGGTGAGCAGCTGGCGCACGATGCGCGGCCGTCCGGCGCCAAGCGCCGATCGGACCGCCAGCTCACGCGCCCGTGCGTTGGTGCGGGCGAGCAGCAGATTGGCGACGTTCGCGCAGCACATCAGCAGCACGAAGCTGACGACGGCGAGCAGGAGCAGCGACGTGAGGCGCAGCTCCCGACCGGTAGTTCGTTCGCGGAGCGGATCGACCGTGGCGCGATGGCCCTTGTTGGTGGCGGGCGATTCCTCGGCGATGGCGTCTGAGATGTTGCGCATCTCGGCGCGAGCGGCCTCGATGGCGACACCCGGCCTCAGCAGCCCAATCACGGGCAAATAGTGCGGATACCGTTCCGCCGGCGCGCGGCTGCGTGGATTGCTGAGGATGGTCCACACACTGCTCCGCCCCGGACTGGGGAAAACAGGGATGTCGAACTGAAAAGACGCGGGAACAACGCCGATCGCGGTCATCATTTCCCCGCCGAGCCGGATTTGACGGCCGATCACCGAGACGTCGCCGCCAAAGTGCGAGCGCCAGAATGGCTCGCTCAGCACGACCACCCGCGTCGCCGAGCCCTCGTCGCCGTCGACGAAGGTACGGCCAGCGATGGGCTTGACGCCAAGTGCATCGAAGAACCGCGTGGTCACCGCCTGTGAAATCACTGGTGCAGCCGTGCCGTCGGCGCCTGTGATCGATGTCTGACCGCTGAGCGCGGCGGCCAGTGCTTCAAACGTGCGGTTCCGCTCCATCCAGTCGACGAAGTCGAGCGGATTGGCCATGCCGCGCGTTCCGTCTTGTCTGAGTTCGGATACCATCACCAACCGGTCCGCGTTGGGGTAGGGCAGCGGACGCAGCAGCGTCGCATCGGCGACGGCAAACATCGCACTGTTGGCGCCAATGCCGAGTGCGAGCGTCAGGACGGCCACGGTCGTGAACGCTGGCGAGGCTTTCAGCTGTCGCACGGCCACCACCACGTCGTCTCTGATCTCTTCGAACCACTGTGTCAGACGCATCTCGCGATCTCGCTTTCTGCCCAGGTCCACACACGTCCGTCTGAGTTGGCCGACGTCACCGACGCGCGAGAGGACGATGTCGCGCGCTGTTTTTGGATCGAGACCACGCTCAACGAGCTCACGAGTACGCAGTTCGATGTGGAGCGCGATCTCTTCATCGACCTCTTGATCGAGGGGAACCCTCCACAGCCAGGAACGGAGTGAGCGTTTCATTCAGCTCGAAAGGCCTCCACCGGATCGACCCGTGTCGCGCGCAGCGCCGGCATCACCACGGCGATCGATGCCGTGACGACCAGCAGCCCGACAACCGCGCCGAACGTCACTGGATCGAAAGGCGGCACCCCAAACAGGAACGTCGAGATGGTCCGTGCGGACGCGACTGCGAGGGCGAGGCCGGTCGCCACGCCGGTGAGGATTAGCCGGCCGGCGCTGCCGAGGACGAGCGCCAGCACGTTGCGGCCGGTTGCGCCGAGTGCCATCCGCACGCCGAACTCGCGCGAGCGCCGCTGCACCGCATAGCCGAGCACGCCGAAGACGCCGACCATCGCCAGTACCAGTGCCAGCGTCGCGAACGTCATTACCAGCACGGCCCGGAACCGGTAGCGGCCCGTCGCGTCCCAGGCAATGTCGTCGAGCGTCTGGATCATGTGGACGCTGACCAGCTTCGCCGTGTCCACCCGATCGATCGCCGCGCGGACCGACGCCGCCAGTCCTGCGAGCCCGGGCGATTGCGGCGCCGCGACGAGATAGATGTCGTCCACCGGACTCTGTTCGAACGGCGCGTACACCTGGGCCACGTCCTCGATCTCGTCGGGCCGGTCCTTGACCTGCCCGACGACGCCGACGATTTCGCACATGCGCGGTTTGGCCTGCGGCACTTGCGCCGGTCGCATCGCCAGCTGCAACCCGATTGGCGATCGACCGCCGAGATGACGGCGCACGAACGCTTCGCTGACGATGCAGACGCGTGGACTGTCGAGCCTGTCGGCGTCGGTGAACGTGCGTCCGGCGACGAGCGGGATGCGGAGCGTGTCGAAGTACGCGCGGCTCACCAGTTGAAAGTCCGCGGGCGGCCGCTGACCGTTGGCTGGCGGCGGATCGCCGACGATCTCGAACGATACCGGACCGATGTCGGACGCGCCGAGCGGCAGTGTGCTGGTGTACGCCACGTTACGCACGCCCGGTATGGCTCTGACATCGCGCTCGACCTCATCGAAGAACTGAAGCAGCTGCGGTGGCGTCGGGTAGGACGAGCCGAGCGGATCGACCATCATCGTCACCGCGCCATCGGTCTGATAGCCGCGGTCCACGCTTTCGACGGCCATCAACGTCCGGAGCAGGAGTCCGCCGCCAAACAGCAGGAGCACGGCGGTCGCCACTTCCGCGACGACGAGCAGGTTGCGAATCCTGCCGCCGCGCCCGGTTGACGCGCGCCCCTCACCGGCCAGCACCTGCGCCGACGACACGCCCGTCGCTTGCCAGGCCGGTGCCAGCCCGAACAGGATGCCGACGAACAGCGCCGCCACGCCGCAGAAGGCGAGTACTCGCGCGTCGAACGCGATCGTAACCATTGGCGGCAGCAGCCCCGCAGGCAGCAGGGGCGGAGCGGCTTTCAGAATCCCCGCGCCGACCGCCACGCCCAGCGCTCCCCCGATCACCGCGAGCACCAGGCTTTCGGTGAGCAGCTGGCGAATGACACGACCGCGGCGCGCGCCGATCGCCGATCGGATCGCGAGCTCACGTGCCCGCGCTGTCGCGCGTGCGAGCAGGAGATTGGCGACGTTCGCGCAGCAGATCAGCAGGACGAAGCCGACGACGCCGAGGAAGAGGATGGACGTCGTGCGCAGCTCGCGGCCGACGAACACGTCATGCAGCGGTTCCAGATATACGGTACGGCCGGTGTTTGACTGCGGAAACTCCCTCGCCAATCCGCTCGCCACAGTAGCGATGTCGGCCTGCGCCTGTTCCAGCGTGACGCCGGGCTTCAGCCGTCCGACGCCCTGGAAGCCGTACGCGGATCGAAACTGCGGCGCGGGTGGAATCCAGCGCAATCCCCACATCGCGGTGTCGCCGAGGAGCGTGAACTCCCTCGGAGCCACGCCGACGACCGTGTAGGGCTCGCCATCGAAGCGCACGTCGCGGCCAACGATGGACGCATCTCCGCCATACCGTGTGCGCCAGAAGCCCTCGCTGAGGACGACCATGTTCTTGCGCTGGTCGTTGTCGTCGGGGCGGAACAGCCTGCCGGCGACCGGCTTCACGCCGAGGACGTCGAAGATTCCGGCCATTACCCACTGGCGCGAGACCGTTTCGGCCTTCCCGTCGCTGCCGCTGGTCACCATGGCGCCCATGCCCGGAACAAATCCGGAAATCAGCTCGAACGAACGCGTTCGTTCGTTCCAGTCCTGCATGTTGAGCGGTGAGGCGAAGCCGCGCTCCCGACGGTCGGTGCGCTCCCACACGGCGACGAGGCGGTCTGGCTCGTGAAACGGCAGCGGACGCAGCAGCGTCGCATCGACCAGCGCGAAGATCGCGCTGTTGACGCCGATGCCGAGCGCCAGCGTGATCGTCGCAACGATCGTGAAGCCCGGTGCCTTCATCAGCTGGCGAAGCGCCAGCCGAACATCGTCGCGGAACTCTTCGATGAATCGCGTGATCCGCATCTCACGTTCTCTCTTTCTGCCGAGGTCGATACAGGTGCGTTTCAACTGACCGAGGTCACCGATGCGTGACAGGACGATGTCGCGCGCCGTCCTCGGATCGAGACCGCGCTCGACAAGTTCGCGCGTACGGAGCTCGATGTGAAGAGCGAGCTCCTCGTCCACTTCCTGGTCCAGCGGGACACGCCACAGCCACGAACGGAGCGATCGCTTCACGATGTGACCTCTTCGTTCCGGGTTCCGGGTTCCAGGTTCCGCGTTCGTGTTCCGGTTCGGCGTTCGGAGTTCGGGGTTCCAGGTTCGCAGTCAACTGGCTGGCGGGAACCACGAACCCTGAACGCGGAATCGAGAACTCGAACCGTGAACACGAACGTGGCACCTGGAACATGGACCATGGAACGACTTATTCCGCTCTGAATGCCTCTACTGGATCCACACGAGTCGCGCGCCAGGCGGGTGCCGCGGCAGCGATCGCGGCCGTCACGGCCAGCAGGAGACCGACGGATGCGTAAGTCGCCGGATCAAGCGGTTTCACGCCAAAGAGAAACGTCGAGATGGTCCGGGACAGCGCGGCAGCTGCGACCAGACCGACGACCCCGCCGACGACGATGACGCGCGCGGCGCTGCCGAGCACCAGTCGAAGCACGTTGGTCGTTGAGGCGCCGAGTGCGATGCGCACGCCGAATTCGCGTGTTCGCTGCTCGACCGCATACGCGAGGACGCCGAAGATCCCGACCATCGCCAGCATCAAGGCGAGGCTTGCGAACAGCCCCACCATCACAGCCCTGAACCGGTGCGGTGCCGTGGCTCGAGTGGCCAGATCGGTGAGCGTGCGTTCACGGCGGACCGGAATGTTGCTGTCGATTTTTCCAACCGCGGCACGGATGGGAGCGACGAGCGCGCTCGCAGGGACGCCAGACGCCTGGACGACAAGGAGCGTGTCGGAAACGGGATACTGGGCCAACGGTACGTAAACCTGCACCGGGTCCTCTGGTTCGCCCGCGCGGCCTCGTAGCTGTCGTGCGACGCCGACGATCTCCCACACTTTCGGGGACGCCTCGTTCGTCAACCCAGGCTCGATCGCCACGCGCAAGCCGATTGGATTACGGCCGGCGAGATATCGCCGGGCCAACGCTTCGTTGACAATGCAGACGCGCGCGCTGCTGCTCGTATCGCTGTCGGTGAAGGAACGCCCGGCGACGATTGGCAGATTGAGCGTTTCAAAATATCCAGCGTCCGCGGCCTGAAAATCCGAGCGAGGCCGGTTCTCCACCGCGACAGGCGGGTCTCCGACGATTGCGAACCGCCAATATCCCAGCTCGGTCTCGCCGTACGGCAACCCGCTCGCCCATCCGATTCTCTGCACCCCAGGAAGGGCGCGGATGGCGCTCGACGCGCTGTCGTAAAACGACATGTACGACTGCGCGTTCGGATAGCGAGTCCCCTGACGCAGCGGTGGCAGGCTGAAGTCCAGCGTCATCACCGTGTCGCCATTGGCGCGATAGCCGGTGTCGGCTTGTCCAAGGATTAGTAGCGTGCGGAGCAGGAGCCCGGCACCGCATAGCAGCAGCACGGCCGCTGCGACTTCGCCGGCGACGAGCACGCTGCGAAACCGTCCGCCACCGCGAGTGGCCGATCGGCTCTCCGACGACAACGCCTGGAGAAGAGACGTGCGCGTGGCCTGCCAGGCAGGGACGAGCCCGAACAGCACACCAACGACGATGGAGGCCGCGCCGCAGAACAGCAGGACACGGCTGTCGAAGGCAATCTTCGCGGCGGGGGGCAGCAAGTTGGCTGGAACAAGTGTTGGTGCGACGTTGAGAATCGCTGCGCCGATGCCGATCCCGAGCGCACCACCGAGTGCGGCGAGCACGCCGCTTTCCGTCAGCAGCTGCGCGACGATGCGTAGACGGCCAGCGCCGAGCGCGGATCGCACGGCGAGCTCGCGCCCACGAACGCTGGCTCGTGCGAGAAGCAGGTTGGCGACGTTGGCGCAGCACATGAGGAGCACGAAACCAACCACGCCGAGGAGAAACATGGAGGTGAGCTGCAGCTCGCGGCCCATGATGGCCGTGTGCAGCGGGTCGATCGTGACGCCCCAGCCCTTGTTCGTCTCAGGGTGGGCCTGAGCGAGTGCATTGGCGATCGCCGAGAGGTCCGCGCGTGCGGCCTCGATGCTGATCCCTGGCTTGAGGCGACCGATTCCCTGCAAGAACTTGAAATTTCGCGCGAAGTCAGGAGGAAACTGTTCACCCATCAGAGACCAGATCCCCGCCGCGCGGGCCAGCTGCGCGTGGTCGGGCACGACACCAATCACGGTGAACGGCTGCCCGTTCAAGCGGATCTCGCGTCCGACGACCGAGGGGTCGGCGCCAAAACGTGTACGCCACACGCCTTCGCCCATCACGACGACGGTTGCCCCTACTGCGTCTGACGGGAGAAACGTGCGGCCGATGATGGGTGTGACGCCGAGCGCATCGAAGAACCGCGCGGTCACGGTTTGCCGATCAACGCTCTGCACCGAGCCGTCGGGCGCGGCGAGCAGCGGGCCACCGCCGATGCCCAGCGCCGTGGCGGCCATGACCTCGAACGACCGGTTCTGCTCGGCCCAATCCCGCAGGTTGATCGGCGACACGGCCGAGCGAAGTGCGAATGGACCTCGATCGTGGTCATTGCGTTCCCACAACATCACCAGGCGATCGGCGTGCGGGAAGGGCAGAGGACGCAGCAGCGTGGCATCGGCCAGCGCGAACATGGCGCTGTTGGCGCCGATACCGAGAGCCAGCGTGAGGGCCGCCACCGCCGTAAATGCCGGTGCCGCTCGCAACTGGCGGATCGCAAATCTCACATCACCCGCGCGCTCGTCGAGCCACTGCATCAGACGCATCTCGCGATCTCGCTTTCTACCAAGGTCCAGACACGTGCGTTTGAGATGCCCGAGGTCGCCGATGCGCGACAGCACGATGTCGCGCGCGACTTTGGGGTCGAGCCCTCGTTCGACCAGCTCGCGCGTCCGCAGTTCGACGTGCAGGGCGAGCTCTTCATCGACCTCTTGATCGATTGGGACGCGCCACAGCCAGGAACGAAGCGAGCGTTTCATTGCGCCAACAGGATTCGTGAGACACCGGCGGCGAATTGACGCCACGCCGCGGTCTCGGCCTCGAGCTGCGCGCGGCCCTGCCGTGTCAGGCGATAGAGCTTGGCGCGGCGGCCCAGCTCGGATTCACCCCACTCCGCTTCGAGCCACCCGCGCCGTTCCATCCTGTAAAGAGCGGGGTAGAGCGACCCTTCCTCGACGATGACCGTCTCGTCGGAGGCGTCCTCGATGAACTTGGCAATGGCGTAGCCGTGGCGCGGGCCACCGGCCAATGTCTTGAGAATCAAGGCATCAAGAGTTCCGTGCAGCAGAGCGTTCGGCGTCTTCGAAGGCATGCTCCTCCAGCCACCGCTGTTCTCCAGCGGCCGTTACCCAGACTTTCGAGGTAACGGCAGCTTGGACGAGAAAACCGTGGGAGAGGTTTGCTCGGTCATAGAAATCCGATGGAATTCCCATGGGCTTCCCAAGACTGGCGCCAAATCGCGGCTCATAGTGACGCCCTCACGCGTGGCATGGGAGGACGTTTGCTATGAGGCGACTGATCGCGGCGTTCACGTTCGGATTCGTGTGCACGGTACTGACCGGGTTCGCGCTGCGCGCGACCCATGCCCAGAGCGTCTCCTGTTTCGTGACGACAATCAGTGGCGACGTTCGGGGTCAGAGCGCAGGCGGGGCGTGCGCGTTTCTCGGCATTCCATACGCCGCGCCGCCGACGGGCAACCTCAGGTGGAAACGGCCGGAGCCGGCAGCAGCGTGGGCGCCCGCCGTGTTGACCGCAACCGTGTTACCACCCACGTGCCCTCAGCTCAATACCGCGACCGGCCTGCCGCAGGGCCTCGAAGATTGCCTGAAACTCAACATCTGGACGCCTGACCCTGTGCCGGCATCCGGGGCCCCGGTGATCGTCTGGATTCATGGCGGGTCCTTCGTCAACGCATCGGCAAACTTCGCGCCTCAGAACGGCATGAACCTGGCGGCGCTCACCGGGGCGATTGTCGTGGCACCGAACTACCGGCTCGGTCCGTTCGGCTACTTGCGGAATGCCGCGCTCGCGACGGAAGACCTGGCCGCCGGTAATTTCGGTTTGCTCGATCAACGGGCCGCCCTCGTCTGGGTTCGCGATCACATCGCCGCATTCGGCGGCAATCCAGACAACGTGACGATCGCCGGCCAATCGGCAGGCGGGAACAGCGTGAGCCTGCACCTCGTGTCGCCCGGAAGCGCCGGCCTCTTTCACCGCGCGATCATGCAAAGCGGAAGCGCCTCCGTTCGGTGGAGAACGGCGGTCGATGCCGAGGCTCAGGGGCAGGATGTTGCGGCCGCGCTCGGCTGCGTGAACGCCGACGCTGCGCTCGTTCTCAGCTGCCTGCGATTGAAGACTCGCGATCAAATCCTGCTGGCGCGCCCGCCGGCGTTGTCCGAGCAGCTCATCGAAACGGGTCGCGCGCAGTGGACGCCGATCGTCGACGGAGTGGAGATTCCCGATCAACCGCGGTTCCTCTATGAGTCAGGCGCGTTCACCCATGTCCCTGTCGTGATCGGCTCGACTCGCGACGAAGGATGGACGTTCGTGAACCGCAGTTTCCCGTCGAGCCTCACGGAAAGCCAGTACGAGGCGGCGGTCACTACAGAATTCGGCGCAGATACCGCAGCGATTCTCGCGGCCTATCCGGTCACTGCCTTTGCGTCGCCGAAAGACTCGCTCGTGCGGCTCATTGGAGACGTGGAATACACGTGCGAGGCGCGTCGCGTGGCCCGTCTGATCGAACGAACGAAGACTCCGGTGTATCTCTACTCCTTCGACCGCGAAATCGATGCCGTCGTCGTCGATCACGTCGCGCACGGAATGGATGTGAACTTCGTGTTCGGCAACAATTACGGTCCGCCGCTCTTCCCGGCCTACGCGCTGACAGGCGGCGACCTGGTGCTGTCGCAATCGATCGGTGGATATTGGACGCGCTTTGCCGCGACGGGCAATCCCAACGTTGACGATCCGGCGATTCTCCACTGGCCGGCCTTCAAGCATCCGACCGGCGCGGGTCGAGGCGCGGACAAACTGCTGGTCCTGGATGCGACGATCAGCGAAGAGCAGCGTCTCCGGGAATCGCAGTGCGACTTCTGGGAGCCCTACTTCTTCCGGTCCGCGACAGGCGCGGTACCCGCAGCAGCACCATGACGAAGAACGTTCGGCGACACGCCTGATACGCCTGTCAGCCGGCCCTCTTGCGATTCCGGGATACGCGTAAGATAAGGCCGCCACTATGAGGCTGGCTCCAGGCGTCAGGCTCGGGCCCTACGAGATCGAGTCGATCCTCGGGGCCGGCGGTATGGGGCTGGTCTACCGCGCTCGCGACACGCGACTCGATCGTCCTGTCGCACTCAAGCTCCTTCCAGAAGAATTCCGCGAACGCCGCGATCGCCAGCAGCGCTTCAAGTCCGAAGCGCGGCTCGTCTCGGCGCTCAGTCATCCGCACATCTGTGCGCTCTTCGATGTCGGCGAACAGGACGGCGACTCGTTCCTCGTCATGGAGTACCTCGAGGGCGAGACGCTGGAAGATCGCCTCATGCGAGGGCCGCTTCCGGCCAGTGACCTGCTGCGCTATGCGGCGCAGATCGCCGATGCACTCGATCACGCGCACCAGGCGCAGATCACGCACCGCGATCTGAAGCCGAGCAACGTGATGCTCACCGCCACGGGCGTGAAGCTGCTCGACTTCGGCCTCGCGCGAGGCCCGGTGCTCGAAGCGACGCACGCCTCGACACAGTCGCTGGTGTCTCCAGGACGGTTGACTGGTGAAGGCACGCTGCTCGGCACCTTTCAGTACATGGCGCCGGAACAGCTCGAAGGCAAAGAGGCCGATCGTCGAACCGACATCTTTGCCTTCGGTACGTTGCTGTTCGAGATGGCGACCGGACGCAGGGCCTTCGAAGGCACGAGCCAGGCGAGCCTGATTGCGTCCATCCTGACGACCAGTCCGCCCGGGTTGTCCTCGACACGATCCGGCTCTCACGCCGATGCCTTGCCCCTCGCGCTCGATCACATCGTCGAGCGTTGCCTGGCGAAGAATCCGGACGAACGGTGGCAGACGGCGCGCGACCTCAAACTGGAGTTGGAGTGGGTCGCGACCGGCAGCGTACGCACGACAACGGCGCACCGGCGTACGCCTCGCCGGTATGCCCGTCCGCTTCTTGTCGTCGCAGCGACCGTGGCGATGATCGCCGCCGCAGTGTTCGGCTTCAGCCGATTCGGTCAGCCGCCACCCCAGGCGATCCGATTCACGATCGCGCCTCCCCCTGGTGCGGTCATCGCGCGCGGCGTGACGGGCACGCGCCTCGCCATTTCTCCAGACGGGAGACAGATCGCGTTCGTCGCGACGACGGCCGGCGTCGACCGCCTGTGGGTGCAATCGCTCGATTCACTCACCCCGCGACCGCTTGCCGATGGAGCTGAGTCGCCGTTCTGGTCGCCAGACAGCAGGTTCGTCGGTTTCTTCGCACCCGGTGAAGGACAGCTCAAGAAGGTCGACATCGCAGGCGGGCCCGCACGGGCGATCTGTCCAGCCGCCGTGTCCACACCATCTGTTTGGCATCGCAACGGCATGATTCTCTTTGCTCAGGACGATGTGGGAATCTTCCGCGTATCGGCCGACGGAGGTATGCCGGTTCAACTGACCCGCCTCGATTCCTCCCGGCGCGAAATCAACCACCTCTGGCCGGCATGGCTGCCCGACGGCCGGTACTTCCTGTATACAGCGACGAGCCTCGATGCCGATGGCCGACGCGCACCGCGGGCAGTGTACGTCCGAGCGATCGATTCCGCCGAGCAGGAGCTCGTGACGCACGTCGAGTCCCGGATCATGTACTCGGCTCAGGGTTATCTGCTCTACGTCGCAGAGGGCGCCTTGATGTCGCGGCCGTTCGACGCGCGTACTCGGACGCTTGCCGGCGAGCCGGTCAAAGTCGCCGACGACCTCATGTACTCGAGGACAAATGGCAACGCTGCGTTCTCGGTGTCGGAGACGGGAATCCTCACGTACTACAGCAGCGTGACACCGTCCGACTTGATGTCGTTCGATCGATCCGGCCGCGCCGAACCGACCTGGGCCCAGCAGCGGTTCTCGTCTGCGATCCGAATCTCTCCTGACGGACAACGTGTGATCGCAGATGTGCAGGACTCGCGCACCGGCTCGTCGGACATCTGGATTTACGACTTGACGCGTGGCGTGCCACTCCGCTTTACGACGGACGTGGGGAATGACACCAGCCCGGCGTGGTCTCCGGATGGCCTTCAAGTGGTCTTCAGTTCCGATCGTGGCGGGGCGCCTGATCTCTTTTTCAAGAAGACTGACGGGCTCAATAACGAGCAGGTGCTCCTTGCGAGGCGCAGTCCACAGCTGGCCAATGACTGGTCTTCGGACGGCAAATTCATCGTGTTCGAGGAGAACAATCGAGAAACGGGGCTCGATGTGTGGAAGCTGCTCCTGGACGGTGAGCGCACCGCCAAGCCGATGTTCGCAACGCGGTACCAGGAATGGGGCGCTCGCCTGTCACCCGACGCCGGCTGGGTGGCGTTCGTCTCGAACGAGTCGGGAACGTCTGAAGTCTATGTGGCCCCGGTGAACGGACCTGGCGCGAAGGTTCGCGTGTCGACCGGAGGCGGCATCGCCCCCAGATGGCGGCGCCGCGATGGCAGGGAACTGTTCTACGTGGCCCCCGAAACGAACTCGATCATGGCGGTTGCGGTCAAGACCACGCCGACGTTCAAGGCTGGTACGCCAGTCCTGTTGTTTTCGACGCGCGGCGGGCCGACGGCCCGCCGGCAGTCGCGTGAGGTGCCGTACGACGTCTTGCCGGACGGACAGCACTTTCTGATCAACACGCCTCCCGAGCAGCCACCGCTCTCGGGGATCTCGGTCGTCGTCAATTGGACGACCGGTCTTCCTCGTTGAATACCGGTTGGTGATTCAGTCTCCGAGCGTCATCGTCGAACCTGACGTGGTCTGCTGACGGAATCTGAGACTCACAGATCCAATCCGAAGTTCATCGCCATCGGACAGGGGGACGGGCGCTGCCGAGACCCGTTCCCCGCGCACGTACGTCCCGTTCTTGCTCTCGAGATCCTCGATGGTCGCATCACGCTCCAACACGCGGATGCGCGCGTGCCGACGGGACACCGATGGCGAATCGATCTCGATGGCGCCCTCCAGGTCACGCCCCAGGATGTTGTCCCCTGGAAGCAGCGGGATTCTGCGGCCGTCCTTCAGGAGCCAGCACAGATGCAGACTCGCGATCGCGACCGGCGGAGTCGTGGAATCGTCCGCGACCGTTCCACAGAACGCGTAGCCCACGCGGTGAGCGGTGCGTATGAACCGAGGATGCTTCGCATCGTCGTTCAGCGCCTCGCGGATTTCGGCAATCAAGCTCGCGAGGTTCGTGTCGATGACGAACGTCTGGGGCCAGAGCTGCTCCTGCAGTTCGACCTTTGAGAGCACGCGCGTCCGGTTGGCGACCAGCAAGGCGAGCAAGTCAAACGCCTTGGGCGACAGGTGCAGGTCGCCTGATGGACCGCGCAGTTGTCGCAGGTCGACGTCAAGGACGAACTCGCCGAATCGGGCTTTCCCTAGTCGCGAAACCATGAAACTCCCATAGTTTCCCTAAGACTCGCAATACGACGGCCTTCATATTATGGCCGTCGCGCTTCTGGACCCAGCCGGCGCGCACTGTGAGGCGAACTTGTATTCCGCTCTGAGGCGACTGACGTTGTGTTGTGGGCTCCTGACGATGACTTGCGCCTGCGATCAGGATCGAACGCTCACGTTCCCGAGTGGCGTCGTTCCAGCGAACTCGGGCCCGACCCCGACCCCACTCCCGCCGCTAGCGCCGATTCCGACGACCACCATCAATGTTGGAGATGTCATTCATGGGAGTATCGGCCCCAGCGATCCGATCTGCGACCCGACCGGTTGGGACGCACGTGCTCCGTGCAAAGTGTTTCTCATCACTCCAACCAGGGATGGGACGTTGGATGTGTTTCTGACGGTGACGTCTCCGTCTCCGGTGTCCAGTGTCGACGTCATCGACCTGATGCTCTATGCGGCACCCTCTTACCCGGGTGCCCCGTTTGAGTACTCGACGGGCTTTGTGAGCGCAGCGGTGGTTGAAGGCCACACGTATGCGATCAGAATCAACTCGTATCCCTATCTCTTGCCGGCTCCTGGGAACCTGGACTTCGAGCTCAAGACGGAGATGTAGGCTCTCTTCAGAAGCGGGTCTTCAAGGCCAGCAGCGGAGGCGTCGATGGTAGGAGGCATCGCGGTCGCGGGTCTCGAATGGGCGCGGGCTCGAACGTGATCGCCGAGGGCTTGGCTGGATCGAAAAGGTAAACGGTTCCGGGAATTCCGTAGGCACGATAGGCGAGCACTGGCGACATCGCAAGGCGGCCGAGCGAATTCAGCGCCGCGAAACGCTTCTCAAAGATCGGCCGTTCCCAATCCTCGATCAGGAAATAGGGGTGGCGGCCGTGTTCGGCCAACCACGCCACCGCGCGGTCGAGCCACTCCTCGTTGAGCAGATCGAACCGCATCGTGTCTCGCCCGGCGTAGTAGCGAATCGGCCCGGTATGGATCGACGCGAGGATCAGGCTCGACGGCTCGGTCGCCTGCCGCACGAGATCGGCGATGGTGGCATACCGTCGTTCACCTTCGTTGTCCGGGAACACGCGAAGGCGTCCGGCTGTGTAGGCCGTGAAGAGCCCGAGTCCGGCGACGGCGACGGCCTGGATCAGACGCGCGCGAGAACCGGCGAGTCGTGACACGGCCTGGATGAGGGACACGGTTCCGAGCGCGAGCGCCGGCCACGCGGGCAGCAGCAGACGCAGGAACCACCACGCGTTGAAGGGAATGTAGAACGCGTACAGCGCGGCCGTGACGATCGTGATCGCGGCAAGCAGACGCGCCCGGCCGAGCAGCGCGAGGAAGCCGAGCGGAAAGAGCAGCGTCTGCGTGTCCACGAGCCATCCGCCGAAGCGGCGAAGGTTGGGCCAGGCATTCGCGCTGGCGAACAGCTGTTCTGTCACGCCATATCCTGACGTCAGTGGAGAACCGAAGAGCGTCTGGTTGATCCAGGCGATGAGGAGACACGCAGGCACAACAGCCGCCGCGAAGATGGCGAGGGCACGCACGCGATCGGCGACGGTCACGTGGCCCGGTCGCACGAGCATCCAGATGCCAAGGACCGCCGCGAGCGGAACCAGGTTCGGGCGAATGAGGATCGCGACTGCCGCGGCGGCGCCCGCGAGTGCGGTGCTGACTCGAGACGCATCGAACGCCTTCCACGTCGCCAGTGCCCAGAATGCCGCGGCCGGCACGTCGCTCATCGGCTCCTTGAGCATCGTGAGAACGACCGGGCTCGTGGCGGTGAGCCACGCCGCACCGAGGCCCACATCGGGCGACCAGAGATGGCGCCCGATGGCGAAGGTGCACCAGATCAGCAGCGCCGCCGTGATCGGCACGACGAGAAAGAGCGCCGCGTGTCCCGCGATCGCCTTGAAGACCGCCATCAGCAGTGGCAGACCAGGGCCGACCGCGGATGCAATCGCCGAGTCGTTGGCAACTGCGGCGTACCCAAAGGGAACGAATGTGGAGAGTGGACGCGGCCACGGCACCTCGTTCGCGATCGGCACCGGCACGGTGAGCCGGCCAGAGAGCATCAGGTCCGCTTGCGTGACGTAGGCGTACGCGTCTGCGCCGGACGCGGTGTACGACGACTGCGCGATAGCGATGACGAGGGCTACCGCCGCGAGCACGATGGTGAGCCGCGCCGGCGTCGCCGCGTTGGCGGCGAAAGCCGCATCCTCTCGCAGCCGCTGACGTCCGGATGCCAACGCGTACACCGCGGCGAGCAGCACCGACGCGAGCATCGGCCTGATGGGATCGGTCGAGGACACGCGGAGGGCGGCGATCGCGATCGTGGTGCCGCCGGTGAGGAAGACGAGGACCGCCCACGCCAGCGTGGCAGCCGCAACGTACGCGATCGCGCGTCGGATCACTTGCGGAGAAACTCCTCGACCGCCTCGAGACGAGGCACGCTGTCGAGCGCGCCTTCATGTGTGCAGCTCAGTGCCGCGGCGGCGTTGGCGAAACGGAGGATGTCCACCGGGCTGTCGCCGCGCAGCAAGGCATAAATGAACGCGCCGCGAAACACGTCGCCGGCGCCGGTGGCGTCCACCGCCTGTACGCTCGGCGCGGGCACGCGATACAGCTGATTGCCATCGAGCAGCATCGCCCCCCGCGAGCCCAGCGTCACGCACAACATGCCGGCGTGCGTCGCGCGCAGCCTCCGCAGCGCACGCTCCGGGTCCGATTCTCCGGTCAACGCCTGCGGCACCTGCTCAGAAAAGATCGGCACGCTCACGGCCGCGATGAGCGCTCGCGTCTTCTCGTTGACATGATCGATGTCACTGGTCACGGCAATCCCGGCTCTCCTGGCGATGCCTGCTGCCACCAGCGCCGCGTCCACGTCCACATCGTCCACGTGTAGCAGCCGTGTCCGCTCGATCACGGCCTGCGGCACCTCGTCGGGTTGGAGCGTGAGCCGTTCGTCACGCTCCCAGAGCACGGTGCGATCCCCGGTCTGCTCGCTGACCAGCACGATCGCGCGCCGATGCCGCGCCGGCCGGCGCACCAGGAGGGTGGTGTCCACGCCGCGATCCTCGAGCGCCCGGCACAGCTGGTAGGCGTGGTCGTCGTCGCCGGCGGTGCCGAGAAACGCCGCGCGCAGGCCGAACGACGCGCAGGTTGCCAGCGTCGTGGCCACCTGGCCGCCGTAGCGGATCTGTTTCGACGGCAGCGGCAGCTTGACGTTGGGGCCGACGGCGCCGGGCAGCCGATAGACTTCGTCAACCGAACTTTCGCCGATCCCGATAACGTCCCACTTTGGCGCGGTCACGGCTACACTTTATAAAGGAATCAGGAATCAGGAATCAGGAATCGGGCTGTCAGGAGTACGCCATGATGCTTCAGCGACTTCTCGCATCAGCGTTCGTGGCCTGCCTCGCCGCTGGCCTTCTCGTGCAATCGGGCACCGCCGTTTCCGAGGCGCAGGGGCCGATTACCTTCAGCCAGCACGTCGCGCCGATCCTCTTCGCCAACTGCACCGGCTGTCATCGCCCGGGTGAGGCGGCGCCGTTCCAGTTGATGAACTATCGCGATGCGCGGCCGCTTGCCAAGGCGATCGCCGCGGCTACGTCCGCCCGAATCATGCCGCCGTGGAAAGCCTCGGCGAGCGACGTAGAGTTCGCCAATGCCCGGCGTCTGACCGACACCGAGATCGACACCATTCAGCGCTGGGTGGCTGACGGCGCGCTCGAAGGTGACGCGAAGCTCACACCGCCGCTGCCGAAGTTCACCGAAGGGTGGCAGCTCGGTCCTCCCGATCTGGCGGTGAGCATGAACGAGGCGTTCGAGGTGCCGGCGAGCGGACCCGATGTGTATCGCAGCTTCGTCGTGCCGCTGAATCTCGATCACGACGTGTGGGTGCGCGCGGTGGACTTCCGGCCGTCGGCACGCACGGTCGTGCATCACAGTCTCTTCTTCCTCGACGCGACCGGCGTCGCGCGCGAACGCGACGAGAGCGATCCGGGTCCTGGGTTCCAGGGCAGCATGGGCGGTGGCGTGAGACTCGGCGGCCGCGGCGCTGGTGGCGGCCTTGCCGGTCTGCTTGGCGGAGGCGGTGCCGACGATCCGCCGGTTGATCCAATCTCACGAGTCGCCGGAGGTCTCGGCGGCTGGGCGCTCGGCGGCCGCGCGCTCGAACTGCCGGACGGCCTCGCGTTCCCGGTGCCGAAAGGCTCCGATTTGATCCTCTCCACGCACTTCCATCCGTCGGGCAAGGCGCAGATGGAGAAGTCAACGGTGGGGTTGTACTTCGCTCCCGGTCCGCCGACGCAGGCGTTTACGACGATTCAGTTGCCGCCGCTCTTCGGCGTCTTCGAAGGGGTGGACATCCCGGCCGGACAGGAGCGTTACACGATCCAGGACTCGTTCGTGATCCCGATCGACGTGAAGGCCTTCTCCGTCGGCGCACACGCGCACTACATCGCCAAGGAGATGAAGCTGACCGCGACACTGCCCGACGGCGCAGTCAAGACGCTGCTCTGGATCAAGGACTGGGATTTCTCGTGGCAGGAGCGCTACCGCTTCAAGGACTTCGTCACGCTGCCGAAAGGGACGCGGCTCGACGCGATCGTCAGCTACGACAACTCGCCGGCCAACAAGCGCAACCCGAGTCGTCCGCCGGTGCGTGTCACATGGGGCGAGGAATCGACCGACGAGATGGGCAGCATCGGACTCCAAGTCGTATCGGCGACGCGCGGCGAGCTGCCGCAGCTGCAGCGCGCCTTCAATGCGCATCTGCGTACCGCGGCCACGACGAGGCCGGGCCTCAAACAGTTACTGCAGAGGCGCGCACGCTGAACCGCGCGCTACCTACGCCGTTGAGGGTTGGCGAGTTGATGTAGTTCGTACAACGCGATTGCCGCCGCGGTCGCGACGTTCAGCGAGTCCACCGCGTTCGTCATCGGGATGCGGGCGCGATGTGTGCACGCGTCGAGCGCCGCCTCGCTCAGACCCTCTCCTTCATTGCCGACGACGACCACGATCGGGCGATCCGAGATCGTCAACGCGAGTGGCCGCACGGCTAACGCCGACGGCGACGGCGTCATCCCCATGACCACCCAGCCGTCGCGCGCCAACTCGCGCAGCATCATCGGCCACGGCTCGGCCTTCGCATACGCCATCGTCAACGCCGCGCCCATCGACGTGCGAATCGCTTTGCGATAGAGCGGATCGATACAGTTTCCCTCGAGCAGTACCGCGTCCACGTCGAACGCCGACGCGCTGCGGAAGATCGAACCGACGTTGTCGGCGTTGCCGATCCGTTCGAGCGCGATCGCCCGTCGTCTGTTCTTCACCAGGTCGCGCCAGCCGGCAGGACGCGGGCGCTCGCCGAGTGCCAAACAACCGCGGTGCATGTTGAAGCCGGTGATGCCGTTCATCACGGCCTGAGGGACGAGATAGACCGGCAGCTCCGGGCGAGTGTCCAACAGCTCGTGCAGAGGGACGAGCGCGGTGTCGGTCACCATCACGGATCGCACAGGAAACCGTTGCGACTCGATCAACCGTCTAACCACCAATCGTCCTTCCGCCACGAACAGTCCGCCCTGCACGAGCAGGTCGTGATCGGGCACGTTGCGGTAGGCGGCCAACCGTTCGTCGTCCGGATGGTCAACGCGGATGATGGGCATGCGAGGGCCGGGAGCCATTGTCATCTGGCCACTCCGGAAATGCCTCACTTGCGAATTCATGGGACGAACGGTGGGACGAACGAGCCAGTGTGGGTGACGAAATGCGGGAGCGCATGTCAAAGACCGCTGATCCCAGTGATTACGACGACTTACTCCCACGCTCGACCCCAGGGCACTCGCTTGACGTGCGGTCGGGCTCGGTCGATATTGCAGTAATGGATTGGCCGTCACGGCGCATCAGTCTGGTCCGGATCTTCGCTGTGGCGACGGCATTCGGGATCTTCTCAGGTCTTCAGGCCTACAACTACGTCACGCTGTTCACCGATCGGAAGCAACCCTTCCACATCCTCCTCGCGCTGAACGTCACCTACTGGTACGCGTGGGCGGTGCTCGTCCCCGGTGTGCTCTGGATGGCGCGCCGCTATCGCTTCGGGCGGCATACCTGGAAGCGCGCCGCGGCGATGCACGTCGCCGGCGTGATCGTCTGCACACTGGCCCACGCCGCGCTCACGGTGACGTGCCGCGTGCTGATCATGAAGGTGTTGGCCGAGCGCGACGTGTCGTGGTGGATGTACTTCCAGGAGTTGTTCTTCCTGTACTTCGACTGGGAGATGATGACCTACTGGGCGGTCGTCGGCCTGAGCCACGCGCTCGATTTCCATCGCGAGTCGCAGGAGCGCGAGCTGACCTCCGCGCAGCTGCGCACGCGGCTGGCCGAGGCCAACCTGCAAGCGCTGCAGCGTCAACTGCATCCACACTTTCTCTTCAACACGCTCAATGCGATCTCGGCGCTGATGCATCGCGACACCGAGGCCGCTGATGCGATGCTCGAGCGCCTCAGCGATCTGCTGCGCTTGACGCTGGATCGCGTCGGCACGCAGCACGTCTCACTCAAGGACGAACTCGATTTCCTCCGCAAGTATCTCGAGATCGAGAAGACCCGCTTCGGCGAGCGGTTACAAGTGCACATGGAGGTCGAGCTCGACACGCTCGATGCCGCGGTGCCCAATCTCGTGCTGCAGCCGATCGTCGAGAACGCGCTGCGCCACGGCATCGGACCGAAGATCGGCGGAGGCCGCGTGGACATCAGCGCGCGGCGCGAGGGCAACGACCTCTGGCTCGAGGTGCGTGACAACGGCGTCGGCCTGACCAAGGACGCATTTCACAAAGGCGTCGGCCTGACCAATACGCGGTCGCGTCTCGAGCACCTCTACGGCGACCGCTACCGCTTCGAGTGCCATACCCCGGCGGGCGGCGGGCTGCTCGTGACCGTCGTGATTCCGTTTACCTCCGACGTGACCGGACAGTCGCAGTCGATCGGGCCAGACCGGTCCGACATGGAGAGCGTGGCGTGAACAAGATCCGAGCCCTGGTCGTGGACGACGAGCCGATTGCGCGGGAGCGGGTGCTGTCGCTGCTGCAGCAGGAAGACGACATGGAAGTGGTGGCCGAGTGCGGCGACGGCGCGCAGGCGGTGTCCGCGATCCAGCACCACACGCCCGACCTCGTCTTCCTCGACGTCCAGATGCCCGGACTCGACGCCTTCGGCGTGATTCAGGCCATCGGCGCCGAGCGGATGCCGACGGTGATCTTCATCACGGCCTACGACGAGTACGCGCTGCGCGCGTTCGAAGTCCATGCGCTCGACTATCTGCTCAAGCCGTTCGGGCGCGAGCGCTTCCGCGAGACGCTGAAGCACGCGCGCGCCTCGCTCGAACGCCGTCGCGCTGGCGACCTCGGCCGCCGTCTGCTGGCCCTGGTCAACGACATCAAGCCCGAAGCGCCGAAGCTCGATCGCCTGGTCGTGAAGTCAGGCGGCCGCGTCTTCTTCCTGCGCACCGACGATCTCGACTGGATCGAAGCGGCCGGCAACTACGTTCGTCTGCACCTCGGCGAGGAAGCGCATCTCTTCCGCGAGACGATGACGCGGATGGAAGCGCGGCTCGACACGCGTCGCTTCGTCCGCATCCACCGCTCCCGCATCGTCAACACCGAGCGCATCAAAGAGCTCCAGCCCTGGTTCAACGGCGAATACGTCGTCGTCCTGCGCAACGGCACGCGACTGCCGCTCAGCCGCGGCTACCGCGACAAACTGCAAGAGCAGTTGGGGAAGGGCTTCTAAGCCAGACCACGTCGCGTCAACCCGGGCCAGAACGTGCATCGTCCGTCATCAGAAGCGCACGCCAGTGTTGATACTTTGAACACTCGTTTTCACGGGATGTAAGCTCCTGCCGCGCAGTCGTTTAGCTTCGAAACGCCATTGGCGAGTGGTCTTCGCGGCCCTCACAATGAGCCAACCTGGCACACGGGAACGAGCGCGCCCGCTCGTATTTCAAGAGAGGTCGCTGCAAGCTGCACCCCGGCAAGGGTTTCACCAGATACACCGCGACTGGCACCTGCCTTGCCCGTTCGGCATGCGTGGGCGTGTCCCTCGGAACCACCCGTGTCGCTCATTGGAAGGCTCCCGTGTGGGCAGTCGTGTGCATCGCCGTCGCGATGGCAGTCGGCGGCAGTGCCATGCTCGGATTTGTCGCATGGCCGCCATCGACGAATGCGCTCACGCTTCTGACGCTCCTCTCATTCGCAATCGTGAATTCGTGGCTCGACGACGAACGATCGGCGAGGCACGGCGGGACGATGCCGTTGTCGTTCCTGATCAATCTTGCGGCGCTCATTCAGCTCGGTCCGTCGGCTGCAACGCTGGTGGCTGCGATTGGAGCGGTCACGCTGTGCGCACGATCACAGGTTCTGCTCGTACTCATCCAGGTCGTGATGGCCGTCGCGTCAACCCAAGCTGCCGGATTCGTCTACGCCTCGCTTGGCGGTACCGTCCATCAGTTCGAGTGGCCCGCGCAAGCACTGCCCATCCTGGGTGCGGTCGTTGCCTACTGCATCGTCAGGCTCGGAGTCGTGCTCGTGATCGTTCCCGCCCTGTCGGGACACTCGCCGCGCTTTCCAGCGTGGGTCAGGTTGGTGACCAGCAGTCTGTCGAGCTACATCCTCGGCGCATGCATCGCGGTCACCGTCGTGGAGATCATCGACCGTCGCATGTGGGGGTTGTTGGTCGTCGTGACATTGCCGCTGTATTTGCTCCACCGTTCCTACCTCGCGCACTTGGATCGTCGCGAGGAGGATCAGCATCAGCAGAACATCGTGGAGTCGCTCGAGCAGGGCATGTGCGCCGTGGACGTCGACGGCCGTGTCACGGTGTGGAACGACGCGCTTCAGAGTCTCCTGAGCTGCCCTCGCGAGCAGGCGCTCGGGCGCACGATCATCAGCGCGGTGCCCGTCTTGGCCCACACCGAGTTTCCGCGAGTCCTCGCGGCCGTCTTCACGCAGTCCAAACCTCAGACGATCCAGCGGCTGCTGCTGCCATCAACGGACGGCGGACGTGCTCTCCGCGTCAAAGTGCTCCCTCATTCGCGTGGGGCGACCGTGCTCTGGTACGACACCAACGAAGGCACGTCCCTGCAGAAAGCGCTGAAGCGGAGTCAGGAGCGACTCGCGCTGTTCGAGGCCGGTGCCAATGATGGGTTGTGGGAATGGGATGTTCGGGGTCAGCAGCTGTATCTGTCGGAACGCTGGCGTGCTCTGGTCGGTCTATCCGGCGCTGGCCGCAGCGGCCGCCCCGACGAATGGTTCGATCGCGTGCATCCTGACGACGTCGATGGGCTCAAGCGAGCCATCGAAGAGCAACTCGCTCGACAGTCTGGCGAGTTGCGACACGAGCACCGGATTCGACACGAGGACGGCTCGTTCAAACGTGTGCTCTGCCGGGCCGTCACACAGCGAGCCGAGAATGGCCGCGGCGTACGAATCGCAGGCTCGCTGACCGACGTGACCGAGCAGGCCGCTGTCGAAAAGCCGATTGAAGCGGCTGGCTCCCGCGATCCGCTGACAGGTCTGCACAACCGCGCCGTTTTCGTCGACGCGCTTGGGCGGCAGCTTCACGAATTCAAAGAGCGACGCACAGGTTGCTTTGCCACGCTCTACCTCGACCTGGATCGCTTCAAGGTCGTCAACGACAGTCTCGGTCACCTGGTCGGCGACGAGCTGCTGTCCGGCGTCGCGCGGCGGCTCGAATCGTGCCTGCGCGAGGGGGACTGGCTGGCACGCCTGGGTGGCGACGAATTCGCCGTACTTCTCTCAGGGCTCATCGACGAAGCGCAGGCCAATGCCATTGCGTTTCGCATCCAGGAGTCGCTGTCTGCATCCTTTTCGATCGGTGGGCGCGAGGTGTTCACCTCCGCGAGTATTGGCATCGCGTTCAGTGGCGACCAATACAACAATCCCGAAGAGATCATGCGCGATGCCGACGCGGCGATGTATCACGCCAAAGCGAGCGGCAAAGCCCGGCACGAAGTGTTCGATGCCGACATGCACAAGCGTGCGCTCGATCGGCTCGTGCTCGAGAGCGACCTGCGAGTGGCCGTCAAGAGCAGTGATTTCGAGGTGCACTACCAGCCGATCGTCCTGCTGGAGTCGGGGGCCTGTATCGGGTTCGAATCGCTGGTCAGGTGGAGAAGGAACGGCGCGATCGTTTCACCGGACAAGTTCATTCCGGTGGCAGAGGAGCTGGGTCTTGTGGAGCCGCTCGGCACATGGGTGCTCCAAGAGGCGTGTCGGACGTTTGCGGATTGGCAACGGCGGTTCCCGGACGCAGGGCTCGACTGCATCACGGTCAACGTCTCCACGCGTCAGCTGATGGATCAGAACTTCACGGGGCTGGTCCAGCAGGCCGTCACCCAGGCGGCGATCGCACCGGAGGCGCTTCGCCTCGAGATCACCGAGACCGCCCTGATGGGCAATCCGTATACGACAGCCGAGACGCTTCGCGAGCTGCGCAACTTTGGCGTGAAGATCTATCTCGACGATTTTGGGACCGGCTATTCGTCGCTGAGCTATCTGCATAAGCTGCCCGTTGACGTGCTGAAGATCGACCGTTCGTTCGTTCGCACCTTGGACTTGCCCGAACGGCCGGCGATTGTTGAAAGTATTGTCGCTTTGGCTCGAACGCTCGCGACAGGCGTCGTGGCGGAGGGAGTCGAAAGCGAAGCGCAGGCCCGCGAGCTCAGGCGCCTCGGCTGCCGCTACGCGCAGGGCTTCCTCTACTCGAGACCAATCGCGCCCCCTGAAGTCGAGCAGCTGCTTGGCACCTCGCGCCTGCTGGGCCAGCCAACCACGACCGACTCGGGTACCGCCATCGGCACAGACAATGTGGAGGCTTTATATGTCTCCAAACCCCTCGTCTGGCCGGAAGCCATGCTTGTGGGAGAAACCGCCCCACTCGCCTAGTGTCCGCTCGGGAATCTACTGTTCCGACGCGACGCGGTCTTCGAGACGTTTCGACATAGCGCTGGCGTACGATCGGCATCCGGTTGCATCGACAAACGGATTAACGCCGCGCGAGGCGACCAGCCGCTTCCATTTCGCGTCGAGATCCACGAAGCCCGGGTGAGTGGATAAAAGAATGTCGCACGGCAGCGCCGCTACTGTGGCGATGCTGCGGCGGAACGTGTCAACGATGCCGGGACGTGTTCCGTCACCAGTGAATCTGGCGGTGGCACACCCGAGGTCATCGCGGTTGTGCCCGCGGCACTCGACCAGACCGTGGCGCCACTGGTGCGCTGAAGCGCGGCGATACCGCCCACGTGGTCGTAGTGGGCGTGTGAGTACGCGATGGCCGTGATATCCCGCGTCTGAAACCGATGAGGAGAGCGCGCGACATGCGGACAGCGGCTCGCCGGTTCTCAACGCGTCGCTTTGATGTCGGCGTACGCCTGCCGGACGAAGCGCTCCCCTGTAGTACCGGCCTGCTGAATCTTTGCGTCGAGATCGGCGGTGACCTTGGCAGCGACCACTTCGTCCTCGGTCTTCCCCTGAGCCACCAGTGCCGCCACGCGGTCGCGGACGGCGATCGCGATGTCGCGATGCGCCATCACCGAAGTGCGATCCACCGTCGGGCCGTGACCTGGGACGATCTTCGTGTTCGGACCGGCGTGACCAATTACCTCGCCAAGACCGTCGATGAGCCCTTGCAGCGATCCGCCGTTCGCGCGATCGACGTTCGGATACTGAATCGCGCGGTAGAAGTCGCCAGTCATGATGATGTCGAGACCGGGGAAGTAGACCATGGTGTCGCCGTCGGTGTGCGCACGTGGAATCGCGATGAGCTGAATTTCTTCTCCGTTCATGTGCAGCGTCAGACGCGTCCGATATGTCTGCCTGGGCAGGCCCGCCGGCGCCATAGGTACGCCGGGCTGGCCGTTGGCCTGGGGATTGGGGTGCGCCAGACGGAAGCGCAGTTCCTCCCGCGAGATGATCGTGGCGCCCATCTTCCCGAAGTTCTCGTCACCGCCGGAGTGATCGCCGTGCACGTGTGTGTTGACGACGAACTTGATCGGTTGCGGTGTCAGTTGCTTGATCGCCGCCGCGATCTTGTCGCTGAGCGGGGCGAATTGTGTGTCCACCATGAAGACGCCGTCAGGGCCGATCAGCACGCCAATTGTGCCGCCCTGCCCGTCCAGCGTGTAGAACTTGTCGGTGACCTTGTTGGTCTTGATTTCAACTTTGCTGAAGTCCTGTGCGCCCTGCGCGTAGCCGAGGGCGGCGCAGGACAACAGAGCCACGATGGCGATGACAGGAACCGATCTCATGATGTGCCTCTCTGTGTGGCGGATTTGACCGCACTACGATAGCGCTAAAGCCTTCAGGGCCGTGCCTGTTCAGTCCTGCCTTGACTCCGGCTTCGGCCGGGGTTATTAAAGCCTCGCGTTTTGATATATCAAGACCGCCCTGGAGGAACCATGACCTCGCGCATCGCCCTCGTTGTCGGTGTGTTGTTACTGTGTGCTCCGTCGGCACACGCGCAGTTCGACTCGGCCAATATCTCCGGTGCGGTGCAAGACACCACCGGGGCGATCCTGCCAGGCGTGGACGTCACGCTCACCAACGTCGGCACGAAGAACGAACGCCAGACGGTCACGAACGAAGCCGGTATCTATACATTCCCGAACGTACCCGTCGGCGAGTACCGAATCACGGCGATGCTCTCGGGCTTCAAGCCGGTCACGAAGGCCGGCGTGCAGGTCAACGCCGGCTTGAACATCCGCGTTGACGTGGCGCTCGAAGTCGGCGCGATCAGCGAGACGATTCAGGTCCAGGCGGCGACGACGCTGGTGGACACGTCGGTGATCGGGCGCACGGTGCGCGCCGAGCAGATCGCCGAGACGCCGCTCAGCGGACGCCGCGCCTCCCAGGTCGCGCAGCTGGCGCCCGGCGTCGTCGGCGGCAACATGGGCGGCTCGGTGCCGACCGGCGTCGGCACGTTCGCCACAGGCGTGACGTCGATCAACGGCGGCCGCGCCGACGAGTTCATGACCACTGTCGATGGTGCGCCGTCAATTCGCGTGCGCGCGGCGGGCGGCTTCATGATGGGCGCGCAGAACTTCGACACGGTGGCCGAAGTGCAAGTGCTGACAACGAACTATCAAGCCGAGTATGGACGGTCGTCAGCTGGCCAGCTGCGCCTGGTCACCAAGAGCGGCTCGCAGAGTTTCCGCGGCAACACGTTCTGGAGTCACCAGAACGACGCGCTCGATGCGAACAGTTGGACGAGGAAGCGCGCGGGACTCGAAAAGTCGCCGCACACCTACAACGCCTACGGGTTCACCCTGGGCGGACCGATCTACATTCCCGGCGGATTCAATTCGAGCAAACAGCGGCTGTTCTTCTTCTGGGGGCAGGAGTGGCAGCGCGATCGCACCGTTGAAGAGCAGACCGCCACGGTGCCGAGCGCGGCGATGCGCAGGGGCGATTTCAGCGAGCTGCTGAACGAGAGGAATCCGTATTTCAATCGGGCCCGCACCATCAACGATCCACTGACCGGACAGCCGTTCCCCGGAAATGTCATTCCCTCGGGACGTCTCAGCCCGCAGGGGCTTGCGCTGCTCAACGCCTACCCACTGCCGAGTCCCGATTTCCAGCAGGGTGCGTCCAACTGGATTGGCAACCCGTCGGTCTTCAACAACCAGCGGAAGGACAGCATCAAGATCGACTGGGTGCCCACGAACACCCATCGCGTCGCCGTGCGCCACACCTGGGCGCCCAACGTCTGGAACGATCCCGAGCCGATGGGCGTGTACTCGACGATCTGGGACTATCCCGGCCGCACGCTGGCCGCGACGGTGACGAGTTCGCTGTCGAACTCGCTGATCAACGAGTTCTCGTTCTCGTGGGGTTCGACCAGCCCGTCGAAATACTTCGGGCAGCGCAACTGCGACTACTGTCCCGGCGGCGTTGACGCGTTCCAGTATCCGACGACGCGATCGGTCGGCATCAACTACCCGTACCTGTTCCCCGGCACCAAGCTCGATCCCGACAAGATCCCGAATGTCTCGATGACGGGCTTCACCGCCGTCAACAACGCGGCCTATCCGGGCGCCTGGAACGACTTCGTGTTCCTGTGGGCCGACAACGTCACAAAGATCACGGGCAACCACGCGTTCAAGGCCGGATTCAGCGTCGAGCGGTCGGGCATGAACGACAAGATTCAACTGAGCTTCGCTCAAGCGCCGGCGACCACGAATCAGAACGGGTCTTTCCGCTTCACCGACGGACGCGCCGGCGGCACCAGCCTGAGCGCCGCGAACGTCGCCCTCGGCCTCTTCGACGACTACACCGAGTTCGGCAACAAACCGAACACGCGGTGGCTGGCGATGGCCTACGACGTCTACGCCCAGGACAGCTGGAAGCCGACGCGGGCCCTCACGCTCGAGCTCGGAGTCCGCTACTCGCTGTGGCAGCCGTGGGGCGTGACGAACGAGGCGATGGCCTCGTTCCAGCCGCAGTTCTACAACGCCGCGACCGCGCCGGTGATCGATCGCGCCGGTGGTTTCGTCGCGAGCGGCGATCGCTTCAACGGCGTCGTGCTCCCCGGCGACAGCCCCAGTGCCGAAGCGCTCGCGGAATTCCCGCAACTCGCCAACCTGCAGCGCCTGTATCACGGCGTGCCGAACGGCTTCTCGGAAACGGCGAAGGACGGGTTCCAGCCGCGTCTCGGTATGGCCTACGCGCTCAACGAGCTGACGACGTTCAGAGCGGGCGTTGGCAGATTCCTGAACCGGGTGCAGATCAACACGACCGCGGCGTACGGCTTCAACGCGCCGCTGTCCGAGATGCAGACGGTCATCAACGGCATCGTCGATGCGCCGGGCGGCGCGTCCACACGCAACTTCCCGCTGGTCGGCGCATCGCAGTCGCCTGATTTCACCAACCCGACATCGTGGGCGTGGAATGCGACCGTCGATCGGCTGCTGCCACGGCAGATGCGGGGTGCGGTGTCCTACGTCGGTCGATCGGCATCGAACCTCGAGCGGGCGCGCAACATCAACCAGCTTCAGGCCGGGACGATTCAGGCCAACCCGGGTGTGAACGTCAACGCGCTGCGGCCGTATCTCGGGTTCGGCAGCATCACGTTGTATGAGACCACCGGCACGTCGCGGTACAACAGCGTGCAGACGCAGGTTGAACGGCGTTCATCACGCGGGGTCGGCTTCAGCGTGGCGTACACCTTCTCGCGGACGAAGGACGATGGCAGCGGCCGCGGCGACATTCTCCCGAACGCTTATGACGACAGCGGTTACTACGGCATCTCCGATCTCGATCGGCCGCACGTGCTGGTGTCGCAGGTCCGATATGCCTTCCCGACGCTCGAATCGTCAGCGGCGCCGCTGCGATGGGTGCTCGGCAACTGGGATGTCTCGGGCATCTTCCAGGCGCAGTCGGGTGCACCGTTCGACGTTCGCGCGCCTGCGGGCGTTGACCCGGCCGGTGTCGGAGCAGGTAGCGGTCAGCAACTCTACGATCAGCTGTCGGACCCGTTGACCGGTCGCCGAACCGAGTGGGGTCCGCTCCCGTCTCCGAACACCTCACTTGGAGCCGTGTGGTTCAACCCGAAGGCCTTCGCGCCACCTGCGGCTGGAACCTTCACGACAACTCAGGAGAAGAACACGCTGCGTCAGCCGGGCTTCTGGGACATCAACATGTCGTTCCGCAAGGGCTTCAGAACGATTGGGACGCAGCGGTTCGATCTGCGTCTCGAAGTCTTCAACATCATCAATCGCGCCCGTCTCGGAACTGCGGTGACCAATTTCGCCTCCGGCGACTTCGGCTACATCGTCTCGAAGACCGGCAACCGCACGATGCAGATCGGAATGCAGTACGTGTTCTGATCGGTCTTCTCGCGCGGTGTGCGAAGCTGTCGATGCAGCTGGACTTCTAGAGAGGTGTACTCAAGACTCAGACCGTTTTGAGTCTTGAGTTACAAACCGATCGGGACTGGCAGCTCGCCGAGCTGCCGGTCCCACCGAGACCGAAAGGCCTCGGCTGGTTACGGGCCGTCGGCCCGGGCGTCATCGCCCTTGGCGTGTCGATCGGCAGCGGCGAATTCCTCCTCGGTCCGGCCGCCTTCGTGCAGCACGGCTTCTCGCTGCTGTGGGTCGTGCTGATCGCAATCGCCTTCCAGACCATCTTTAATACCGAAGTGATGCGCTACACCCTCGCCACCGGCGAGCCGGTGTTTTCGGGCTTCATGCGCACGCGGCCTTCGTCCACGCTGTGGGCGTGGGTGTACGTCGTGCTGTACTTCCTACAGGTCGGCTGGCCGGCGTGGGCAGGGACTGCTGCGGCGGCGATGTTCTATCTCGTGGTGCAGCGGCTTCCTGATGCCGCCGCTGACGCGACCACGACCTATTTCATCGGCGCCGGAGCGTTCCTCGCCGTCGTGGTGATCCTCAGCGTCGGCAAACGGATCGAACACACGCTGGAGATCCTCAACTGGATTCTCGTGACCACTTCGATCGGCGGGTTCCTGATCCTCGCCCTGCTGTTCGTGCCATCGTCGGTGTGGACGGCTGCGGGCATCGGTTTCACCGGTTTTGATCTTGCGCAGCGGCGTTTCGACTTCTTTCCGGCGGGGACCGATCTCGTGCTGCTCGGCGCGCTGGTTGCTTACTCGGGGTCGGGCGGCGTCACCAATCTCGTGCTCGGCAATTGGGCGCGGGATCGTGGCTACGGCATGGGCGAGCGCGCAGGCTACATCCCGGCGGCGGGCGGCCCCAAGGTGCATCTTGCGCACGTCGGGTTCACGTTCGCGCCGAGCTCGGAGGCGATGGATCGATGGCGCGGCTGGTGGCGGGTTGTGTCGGTGGATCAATGGGGCGTGTTCTTCGCTGGCGCCATCCTCGGCATGATGCTGCCAGCGCTGCTCTACGTCGAGTTCCTGCCGAGGGGGACCGATATCCAGGGTCTCGGCATCAGCGCCGCGCTTGCCTCCGCCGCCGGTGCACGTGCGGGCGGCGGCGTCGCGATCGTCATCGCGTTCCTCGGCGCGTGGATTCTGTTCAAGACGCAGCTCGATAACTTCGAGGGGATGGTCCGGGCGGTGACCGACATCCTGTGGACCGGCAGTGACCGTGTGCGCGCGTGGCGCGGCGGCGACGTGCGCGCCGTCTACTACACGGTACTCGCCGTGCTCGTTGTCTGGGGCATCATCGCGCTCGGCTTCGCGCAGCCGATCGTGTTGCTGAAGCTCGGTGCCAACGTCGCGGGTGCGGTCTTCGTCATCGCCGCGCCGCATCTGCTCTACGTGAACACGCGCATCCTGCCGCCGCACGTGCGACCACCGATGTGGCGACGCGTCGCGCTCGTGGCAATGGCGCTCTTCTACGCGTTTTTTGTCACCCTCTCTCTCGCGAGCGTGTGGTGACGCTCAACTCCCAATTCCCAACGCCCAATTCCCAACCACTCCCAACTTCCAAGCTTCAACTCCCAACAACGCTCAACATTGGGAGTTGGGAGTTGGAAGTGGTTGGTCGTTGGTAGTTGGAAGTTGGGAGTTGACAAGTCTTCCAGTTCACCGCTCTGACCCGTATACCCGGCGTGAGGGCGTTCTTGCGCAGGCCATGGGTCCGTCTCGGCCTGGTGATGGCGGTGCTGGTTGCCGCACTTATCGGGTTGCGCCTGCTCAGAGAATCGTCGAACGCGCAGACGCCGGCTCGAGCCGTCACTGATCTTCCTGCCTCGATAGCGGACAGCCCACAGACGGCGCCCATCGCGGCTGTCGAGTCGCTGACGCTTGATGCATTGGGTGCCCCCGACGATCCGCTGCCCGATCCGTTGCCACTGCTCATGGCGGGCGAGCCGGTCCAGAGTGATTCAGGAGCGGAGACGCTGGCTCGCCAGATTGCTCAGGGAGGTCAGGATCTCCTGCCGGCGCTGGTCACGGCGCTTCAGGCGTCGGGCATCGGCATCGTCGGACCTGCGAATGCAGTGGTCGCAAAGCCTGCTGAGCCCTGGCAGGGCATCGTCATGCAGCGGTGGGAGGTGCGGCTCGCGGCCGCGATGGTGCTGCCACAGCGAAGCGTCACCGTCACGCTGCCGGACCTTGCGGCGTTTCTCGTGGCTGCGATCCCGGAGCTCAAAGGCGCGCCACTGGAGCAGTTGATCGTCCAGGATCTCCGCGCGCTCGCCGAGTCCCCTGTGTCGACGAAGCGCTTCTTTGGCCGCTTCATCGCCGCGCTCGGGCGTCACGCAGTGAGTCATGCACCGTACGACCTGCTTGCAGACGTGAACCCGCAGACGATTCAGTTGAGTGGTCTTCAGGTGTCTCTTCTGTTGAGACGACTGGCGATCGACGTCCTGACCCTGACCGCCGCCGACGCGCCGGCCCAGAGTCCCACGCCCGCGAAAAAGACCGCGTCGTTCTTCGGAACGCTCGACAAGTGGATCGTGCCGACGGTTCATGCCCAGGGTCATGTGCCCACGGCTCATGCCCAGGGGCAGACACCGTGTGCGATGAGCGAGCGCACCCAGACGATCATGGACGTCGTCTCGGTCGGCAGTTCGCTGGTCTGGGGTGGCTTCGAAGTGGGCGATCTGGGGATGCGCGGCGTCATGGAGAGGGCCGGCCTGAACAGGGTGAGCCGCGCGGCGTCGATCGCGTCAACGCTGCTGGCCTACGCGCAGTTCATCTCCACGTATGCGGCGCTCGAAGCAGAAGTGACGATGGAGAACGCGCCGCTCGAGCGGACGAAGAAGGAAAGGCCGCAGACAGGCGAACGCAAGGAACTGACGGCGATCGTCAGGATGAACGTCGGCAATGCGGAAATGCTGAACTGCTTCCGCGCGATGCTGATTGCCGTCGGACTGGACTTCAGCGTTCCCAATAACGGTCCGGTCAAGGGCGCGCGTGCGAGCTGGTACGGCGTCGATGGATTCGATCTGTCCGCCGCGGCCTTGCATGGCGGCAGCGAGGCGATTGTTCAGTTCGTGACAACCGGCACGGGGGCCGCGAGTGCGATTCGAGACGCGGTGACCGGTGATGACGGCAAGCTGCAGGTCGGTGTCGAGGGCAGAGGCCAGTCACGGTCCTTCGGCGAGAGCGCGACGAGAGTTGGCAAGTCGGCACGGGTCAGGCTGGATGTTGCGTTGAGAGGTGCCGATCTCTTTGGCGATGTTCAGGAAGCCACGGGCACAGCCGCGAGTGGCCTGGTCGGTCTTCTGACGGTGCCGATCAGCATGCTCTACCGCGCTCAGTGGGCGTCGGTTGGCCACTACACGTTCTTGGTCACCGACTGGCGCGAGGGTGCCGGACGCTGGACGGGAACGATGACCCGGACGGAAACCGAAATCATCGCCTCTTCATCCGAGGGCCCCGACGGCGCGTCGTCGAGCCAGGAAACGCGCACGGAAACGGTGGAAATCGAAGTGACTGATACGACCGACGAGCAGCTCTCGGGTGGCATTGGACTCAGCGCGACGTTGCAGGGCTCGGCTCAGGGCAAGACCAATACCCTCAAGACGCAATCGGGCTGGGGCAGCAAATCGTGCGGCAACCAGAAGATGAGACTGACGGGAAGCGGCAGGAGCTTCTCGTCGGGCGCCGGCGGAGCGGATTCGACAATCATGGTGTCGCTCGGCGACGACGGTTCGTACGTCGCGATGGGCAGCACTGACAGTCTCAAGGTGACGGTGACGGGCGAGAACAGCAGTGTGTCCCAAAGAATCGGTCAGTACTGCGTCCTCGAAAACGTGTCGCAATCGCAGCCTCACGTGCCATCCGACGTCGTGCTCGCTGGAGGCTCCATTGGGGTATCGGGACGGGTAGACCCGAGGACACCGTACCTGCTGCAGGGATCAAAAACCGAGGAAACACCCGTCGAGAGCATCGACAGCCAGACCACCCGCAAGAGGGCGGTCACGACGACGTGGGATCTGCGCCGCAACTGACACTCCACGCGACCGTCTACAATTAGACGAGCGTCTGCCTGCTCATCAGTATTTCAGGAGAACTTCATGCGTCCGATTACGTACGTCTGTCTGGCCATCGCTGTGGCGATTCCATCCGTGGTTCATGCAGGTCAGGTTTACGGCACGATCGTCATGGACGGCAAAGGCGTTGGCGGAGCGAACGTCGAGATTTCGTGCGGCTCGGATCCTGCCGTGAAGGGGACGACCGCTGCTGACGGCGCATACCGGATCAACGTGCCGAAGGACGGCCAATGCACGCTTGTCCTGCCCGACCAGGCCGGCAAGCCGTCGGCGATGGTCTTCTCGAGCCCCAATCCCGCCCTCTACAACTTCGAGTTGGTAAAAGCGGGCAACGGCTACGAGCTCAAGCGGCGTTGAGATGAACGAGAGCGACGCCCCGGCGGTGACGCCGCCGCCAGAGCCGCCGTCGCACGACGGCAAGCAGTGGCCGTGGATCGAGCTGGTCAAGGTGCTGGCGTTGCCGCTGGTCACGCTCGTCCTCGGCTACTGGTTCAACGCGTCGCTCAACGAGCGGCAGCAGATCGACAACAACATCCGGCTCTACGCCGAGATGATGGGTCGCCGCGAGGAAGCCGACAGCAACCTCCGCAAGGACATGTTCAACTCGATCCTGACGACCTTCATGTCGAAGGATCCGAACACGCGAATCAGCGACGAAGAGGAGATTCGCCAGCAGATCCTCAGCCTCGAGCTGCTCGCCTACAACTTCCACGAGTCGCTCGACATCGCCCCGCTGTTCAAGGACGTGGAACGGCGGATTCGCTCGGTGGCCAAAGGGGCCGATCCCGAGTTGCAGCGTCGTCTCGAGTCCGTGGCGCTCCAGGTGATCGATCATCAGTTGACAGCGCTCTCCGACGTCGGCACGGTGGAACGGGGCGACGCCCTCACCACCAAGATCAAGGACTTTCAGGCGCACATCATGTTCGGCATGCGCGCCTTGAAGGACCCGATGATCAAGCCCGGCGAAGGCACGTCACGTCTGTGCATGTCGATGGAAGCTGTCGATCGCACGCGGCACTATCGGCAGTTCCAGCTCGAGCTGATCGGCTATAACGAGATGGCCCGCGAGGTCCAGGTCAGGCTCTACATCTCGCAGCTGCTCACCGCGGAGGAATGCCAGAAGGCCGATTTGGATCTCGAAGCCAAGCGAGAGGTCGATACCAACTTCCTCGTCGGCCTGTTCGATTTCCCGATGATCGACAACACGCGACTCTCCGGCAGCGAGCGCTCGGCGGTGTCGCTGACGGCGCTCAATCCCAACGTCGTGAGCGTCACGCTCGCGTACTTCCCCGCGTCGCGCGCGAGCCTCAAGGACAAGCCGTACTACGACGAAGTGATCCGGGATCTGGTGCGAGATCGGGGACCACGCAACTAGGTGTCACGCGTGTCGGTGCGCTCGTCGTCACGCCGATGGCATGCCGCGTGGCGGACGCGTTGAGCCGCGGGCGGATGTCGCGACGAGTTATTTCCCGGCGTGCGAGTCGCGGCCGCGACGCGGCATGCCATCGGCGTTGACGTCACGTTGGCGTTGCTGCGTGGCGAATCCCTATGGAGGTCAGCCCGACACGGATCGCCTGACCGTGCGAGAAGACTCTGGGGACCATGCCAGCTCACGGAGCTGGCGGCCAGCGGTCGGTACGCGTCCTCGCAGCGCGGTCCGGGCACCGTAATGGGATTCGCGACGCAGCAACGTCAATGCGACTGACAGCGTCAAGGCGTGTCATGCGAATCGTGACGAAGCGGCGCCTAGTGCACGGCACGAAGCGGCGTCAACCAGTTATAGAGATACACGAGGAAGAGCACCGCGACGGCGATCACCATGTAGTTAGGGAACACCTTCTCCGAGACGGGGAACCTGCGAGCCAACCAGACGGGTAGTCCAATCAGCAGCAGCGCGACCACGATCTCAGGGATGCCGATATTCACTTATACCTTTGTCCTCGCTTTTGCCCTTTGCCTTTTGCCCTTTGACCTGACTACCTGCCCGCCATACGCATCAACTCGGCTCGCGTGATTTTTCGCCCGTCGGCCGGCAGGTGAATCGGGACGATGGTCTCCACGTCGAGCTTGAGCCGATCGATCGTCGCGACCAGATTGTCCGTATACGGGCTGACCGGCATCGGCACCGGCGCGTTCGGCTGCGCCGGCGGATTGTAGGCGTCGGCCTCGACGAGCAGCTTCTGCTTGGGCAGATACGCGAGAAGCAATCCTTCGTTGTGACCATTGCCTGCCATGTGATGCAGCTCGATCACGTGATTGCCGTCGGTCATCACCTTCTTTTCCGTCAACGTCTCGAACGTCGGTTCCTTCTTCGCCTTCGCCAGCGCGTCTGGGTTCAGTGTCTTCGGCGCTGCAAAGATCCGTTCGAAATACGGCGCGTTCATCCGGTGCGTGACGATCGTTGCGCCTTCGGCGACGTAGCGACGCAATCCGCGCGAGTGGTCGATGTGATGATGCGTGTTCACCACGTAGCGAATCGGCTTCTTCGGGACCAGCTTCTTCGCTGCCGCAATCACCGCGTCCGACCGTTCCTCACTCTGACCGCCTTCAATCACGACGATGTACGGCTTGAAGTCCACGACGAGCGCGGCGTAGCCGCCGGTAACGAGATACACACCGTCAGCGATCTTTTCCGTCGGCGCGTCTGCTGGTGCCGCGGCGCCCCCACCACCGCCGGCCTGCGGCGCCTGAATCGTGACCGGCGCATTCGGCCTGACGTCGCTGATTCGCAGGTCGAAGATTGGATAGCCGCCCTGGTTCTGGATGATGTGCGTGGGGAACTTCACGCCGCCGAAGTCCTTGTAGTCCGAATACACCGCGTCGAACGCCATGTCCCCGAAAAACGCATCGTCGATCCAGGTCTCAACCCGTTCGACCATGTTCTGCGCGTTGATGTAGCCATTGACCTTCGCCTTGTTCTGGCCCGTGAAGGTCACGACGGAGTACTTCTGTCCGCCGACGGTCTGCGCTCGCATTGTGGCGTTGTTCATGCTCGCCGCTTTGAGGAATCCGTACGGCGTCATCCAGATCTCGAGCTGCTGCACCCATGGCGTGTTTGCGCCGACGATGATCGTCTGCGTCTGTGGCTGCTCGCCTCGGATTGGCTGCTGGCCGCCGCCGCGGGGCGGGTTCTCGCCTTGAATGCGGACGCGATCCACCCTCGAGGACGGCGCCTGGAAGTCGATCACGCGCTTGTACGACGGGTTGACGAAGCGCGGCCACGCGGAGCTCGGGTTGTAGGCCTGGCCCAGCGCGAAGTCGTAGCCATTGCCTGAGTACTCAACCGTCCGCAGGCTGTCGGCGCCCATCGCTTGTGATGCCGCCGCGATGACGCCCTTTGCGTCTTGAGCTGCTGGGGCCGCCATCAGCACGGTGGCGAGCACGCCGACGAACAAGAGTTTTTTCAACATTGCGACTCTCCGGTCCGGCTGAAGCCGGACACTACGGTTTCGTGTTCAAGAACTCATCAACGATGGCGAGAAATTCGTTCGGCTTTTCGTCGCTCGGATAATGTCCCAGTCCGGGCATCGTCACGATGCGCACTCTGGGCAACGTCTTCTTCAACTCGTCTTGGGTCTCGGCCGGGACGATGGTGCTGCGTCCGCCGATGACGTAGAGGATCGGCGCTGTGATCTCGCGGACGAACCGCCAGAGATCGGTGGCGACGAATCCTTTCACGAGCTGCGGATCGCGCTTCCACACGAGACGCCCGTCCGCGCGGCGCTTCGTGCCGTATCGGACGTACGGCACGAGGACCGCGTCCGACACGCCGGCGTTGCTCTTGCGCAGCTGCGCGAGCAATTCGTCTTCGGATGCCCAGCCGGCATCTTCTTGGGCGACGCGGCGGCTGTAGTTGTCGGCGATCTGCCGCGGGCGCTCAGGCCCGACGTCTTCTGAGATGACGGCAGACACCAGCTCGGGATGCTTGCCGGCAAAGACCTGCGCCACACGCCCGCCGGTGGAGTTGCCCCAGATAGTGATGTTCTTCAATCCGAGCTGCTGAACCAGACCCTCGACGTCGCCGACGTGATCCTCGACGAGATAGCGGCCTTCGGGATCCCACCCGGAGTCGCCGTGCCCGCGCATGTCCATAGCAATGACATGGAATCGATCGGTGAAGTGCGGCGCGAGGTGATCGAAGGTGCGCGCCACGCGGTCGAGGCCGTGAATCAGGATGAGCGGCCTCGCTCCCGGATTGCCCCAATCCACATAGTGGATGCGCAGGCCGGCGACGGTGACAAACCTGTCCGCCGCCGCGCCTGCGGCGCCTTGGCGCGACGAGTTTGTCGGGTTGGTTTGCCGCTGCCCGGCCAGACCCTCCCTGGTCCCAATCACCAGCGCCGTAAGCCCAATCGCCACCGCGAGGAGGCCTTTCATGGTCCCAGAGTCTACAATGCTAGGCTTGCGCTGGGGCCTCCCCCGCAGCTTTCAAGGTAAGGCACATGAGCGACGTAGTGACGGGGCACTCTGCCGCGCCGGCAGGGCGCGGGACACTCATTGTGTTGACGGCTCCGTTGACGGAGACCATCGATCACGCCGGTTACTTCATTCAAATGAGCATGGCTTCGCTGCCCATGTGGCTCGAAGGCATTCTGAACCGCAAGTATCCGGAATGGCGGAACGTCGAATACAACGCCGACCGTTCGGCCAAATACATGCCGGCCGGTGTGCGCGTGCTCGAGGCCTCGCTGCTTCGCCGCTTCAAGGCCGACGACATCGTCTGTTGCTATCCGGACGATCTCGACACGTTCATTGGTCCGAACACGCGCATCGTCGCGGTCTCCACGCACAATCCGCTCGGCGTGACGTTTGCCGCCGGCGTCTACACGTCGATCTTCGGGTCGGCCAAGCAGCCGATCAACTCGCACTACGCGCGCGAGATGTTCGCGAAGATCAAGAACAACCCGTATCGGAAGCACTACCAGGTGATGGTGGGCGGCTCCGGCGGCTGGCAGATCAGTCAGAACAACGCCTACGACGAGCTCGGCGTGGATTGCGTCGTCGAAGGACGCAGCGAGTCCGCCGAGACGCTGGCGCTGTTCGACCAGGCGCTGCGCGGCGAGAAGCTGCCGCAAAAGATCGACGTGCACCATCCGCAGAGTCGCGACGAGATCATTTTTCCCGACAAGCGCACGACATTCGGCGTGGTCGAAATGACGACCGGCTGCGGCCGGCGCTGCCAGTTCTGCGTGCCGGATCTCAACCCGCAGATCGATCTGCCGCGCGAGAAGATCCTTGCCCACGTGCGCGCCAACGTTCGTGACGGCAACAAGCAGATCTCGCTGGCCACCGAAGACATGTTCATTTGGGGCCAGGTGCACACCAAGACTCCGTTCTACTTCCCGAATCGGGAAGCGCTCGTCGATCTCTTTCAGAGCGTCGTGGACACGCCTGGCGTCGAACAGCATGTGCTGAGTCACTGCACGATCGCGCCGGCGGTCGTCGATCCGGTCCTGATCGAACAGCTCACGACGAGCATCATCGACAAGAGTCCGATTCACCTGCCGATTCTCAGCACGCACCCGAAGAAGAAGGCGCTGGTGCCGCTGATCGGTCTCGAGACTGGGTCGGTGACGCGGGCAAAGGCGCTGATGCCGAGCAAGGCGGTGCCGTTCCCGATCGACGAGTGGCAGAGCGTCGTCATTCGCGGACTGGAAGTGCTCAACAAGCACAACTGGTTCCCGGCGATGACGCTCATCATCGGCAGCCCGAATGAAACCGATGATGACGTGAGGGCTACGCTCGACGTGATCTACGAAGTCGAGCGCCGGGGGCTGTTCGCGTTCTTCATCCCGTCAATCTTCACGCCGCTCCATGACACGCGCATGGAGGACAAGAAAGGCGTGACCGAGACGGCACAGCTCACGCCGCTGCAGTGGCAGCTGATGATGAAGTGCTGGAAGATGAACCTGCGGCCGGGTCAGGCCAGCTGGTGGGCGCCAACCGTGTGGCGGCTGGGCGCCATCATCCTGTGGGCCTGGAAGCTGCGAAAGCTGAACGGCCCGAACTTCACGTTCCCGATGCTGCTCTTCGCCAGCGCGCTGCCGGAATGGCTGATGGCCAAGATGGGCAAGATCTACGTGGGCAAGCCGATCTACGTGAAGACGCGCAAGGAGCTGCTCAAGACGATCAAGCCGTCGATGCGTCAGTACGTCCGTACCGATACTGGCGACATCCCGGAAGACTACGTGTCGCCGCCGCCGGCGCCGGCGGAAGAGAAGAAGCGGGCGTTTATCGAGTTGACGCCGCAATATTCGTAGTGTCCGGCTTTAGCCGGACCGAGGTGACGATGAAATCAAGGATCCTCTGGGCTCTCGCGCTGCTCGTGCTGGCCGTTTCCGGAACGGCACACGCGCAGAGTCCCGAGACGATCCTCGTCAACGGCAAGATCCTCACGGTTGATGCGCAGTCGTCGGTAGGCGAGGCGCTCGCGATTCGTGACGGCCGCATCATCGCGATAGGGACGACGGCCGACATGCGCAAGCTGGCCGGACCGCAGTCGCGGGTGATCGATCTCGGCGGCCGCACGGTCATTCCCGGTCTCATCGATTCGCACCTTCACGCCATTCGCGCCGCTCTCAGCTTCACGACCGAAGTGAACTGGATCGGCGTGCGTACGCTTGAAGAAGCGCTCGGCCGCGTCAAGGATGCGGCGCGGACGATGAAGCCCGGCTCGTGGCTGATCGTCGCAGGTGGATGGAACCAGCAGCAGTTCAAGGAGAACCGCCGGCCGACGCAGGCCGAGCTCGTCGCCGTGGCTCCGGAGAATCCGGTCTACATCCAACTCGGCTACGCGTGGGCGATGTTGACGCCGCTCGCGCACAAGACGCTCGGTCTCACGAGCGAAGCCGACCTGCCGGGCGGCGGCCGCTTCGAGCGGGACGCGGCCGGCAATCTGACCGGCGCGATTACCGGTCCGCAGCCGGCGATCGTCGGTCTCTTCGACAAGCTGCCTCGCCCGACGTTCGACGAGCAGGTGCAGGGCACCAAAGCCTTCTTCCGGGAGCTCAATCGTCTCGGCATCACCGGCGTCATCGATCCTTCCGGCAACAACATGACCGGTGAGAGCTACCAGGCCTTGTTCACGGTGTGGCGAGACAAGGCGCTCACCGTCCGCGTCGCCTATTCACTGGGCACACAGGGATCGGGCAAAGAGTTCGACGAGATCAAGGCGACGACGGCGCTTCTGCCGATGGGCCTTGGCGACGAGATGCTGCGCTTCAACGGGATCGGGGAGCGCATCACAGGCGGCATGTACAACAACGACAAGCCGTTGCAGGCCGACAAGGACGAGTACTACCGCATTGCGATGTGGGCCGCGGAGCGTGGCGCTACGCTGACGCAGCACTGGAACCGCGACGCCACCGTGGACAACCTGCTCACCATCTTCGAGCGTGTGAACGAGCGCGTGCCGATCGCGCCTTTGCGCTGGTCGATCGCGCATCTCAACGACGCCTCGGAGAAGACGCTGCGGCGCATGAAAGCGCTTGGCGTGGGCTGGACGGTGCAGGACGCGATGTATTTTGGCGGGGAAGCGTTTCGCGACTCGGTCGGTCCCGAGTCGGCACGTCGCACACCGCCGGTGGTGACGGCGAAAAGGATTGGCGTGGCCGTCGGCGCTGGTACCGACGCGCATCGCGTCGCGTCCTACAACCCGTTCACGGCGCTGCAGTGGTTCCTCGACGGCAAGACGGTCGGCGGTGTCGCGTTGCGCGGTCCCGAGGAGACGCCCGATCGCGCCGAGGCACTTCGGCTCTACACGATCGGCAGTGCCTGGTTCTCGCACGACGACAATGCACGTGGGTCGCTCGGGGTGGGGAAGCTGGCTGACCTGGCCGTCCTGTCGCAGGACTACATGACGGTGCCGGTCGATCGCATCGGCGCGACGGAGTCGCTGCTCACGATAGTCGGCGGCAGGATCGTCTACGCCGCAGCGCCCTTCAAGTGATTGCGACGTAGAGCGCGGGCTTCAGCCCGCGCGTGACATCCGATGGATCTCCAACTCAAAGGCAAAGTCGCCATCGTCACCGGCGCCAGCAAAGGCATCGGTCGCGCGATCGCCCAAATGCTGGCGTCGGAAGGCATGCGCGTGACCGTCGCCGCGCGCTCGCGCAACGAGCTGGCGTCGCTCGCGGCGCCGCTTGGTGATCTGTGCCTGGTCCACGCTGCCGATTTGACGGACCCCGAGGTTCCCGCTGCAGTCGTGGCCGCCACGATGGAACGATTCGGCCGGCTGGACGTGCTGGTGAACAACGCCGGTTCAACCAAGCGCGGCGACTTCCTCGCGCTGACCGAGGCGGACTGGGCCGACGGCTTCGGCCTCAAGTTCTTCGCCGCGATGCGCTGCAGCCGAGCAGCGTGGCCGCATCTGATGACGTTGCGCGGCACGATCGTGAACATCATCGGCATCGGCGGCCGCACGGGGAACGCCGAGTTCGCGATCGGCGGCGCAGTGAACGCTGCCCTCATGAATCTCACCAAAGTGTTGGCCGATCGGGGCGTGAAGGACGGCGTTCGGGTGAATGCGATCAACCCGGGCGGGATCAAGACTGACCGTCTGGTCACACGCTTGAAAAGCTTTGCCGCCGAACGCCAACTGGATCTGGCCAACGTCGAGCAGGAGATGGCCAAGTCGTTCGGTGTCGCGCGCTTCGGCGAGCCCGAGGAGATCGCGCGGCTCGTCGCCGTTCTGGCGTCTCCTCAGGCTGCCTTCTGTCAGGGCTCCATCGTCGATGCCGACGGTGGGCAGACTCGGACGCTCTAAGCCCCCGGGCGTCAGGTGATCACGACGCTGGTGTAGATGATCGGCCTCTCGGCACCGGCCGGGAGCTTGGTGTCGTCGCTCGTGTCGTATTTGACGGTACCGTTCACCGAGACCGTCTCGATAGGACCGGAATTCGAGACGATGTAGCGACGCTTCTTCTTGTGTTGTTTCGATTCGACGATGGGATCGTTGGACGCGCTGAAGATGGTGATGTTGAGCTTGGTCGTCAGATTCTTGCACCTGACGTTCTGATTCAGACCGGACGCAATGGTAACCGTCGTGAAGCTTGCGAACGACATCGAGAACGACGCACCAGTCCTGTCCTGACACACAATCAGAAGCTTTGAATAGTCGCTGTTGATTGTGTCGCTCGACCCGCGCGTGCCCGTCGGATCTGTCAAGGCATCAACATCCAGCAGCTTGTCCATCTCGCCGATGCCGGCGCCGAGGAACAGTCGTTTGATTCTTGTGGAGCCTCCATCGTCGATCACCACCGGATCCGCATCTGCCATAGCTCCTCCTCTTGACTCCGCACACTACGACCGGATTCCGCGTGCTAGCTCTGCAACGTCACGCCGCCCCAGGTACGAGTCAACCGCGGTCGGCGTCCACACAGTTCTCAGCTGCGCGAGCGCGTGCCGCGCGGCAACCCGATGTGCGTCGGAGTCACCTGTGTCCTGAGTGACAGCTGCCGCGACGAGATGTCCTCGCAGCAGCGCTTCCCACATCTGGCGCGGTTCAAAAAACGTCAGCGCCTCGTCAACGAGCGCGCGGGCGTCGCCGCCATGGCGTCGAGCCAATGCTTCGGCAGCGCTCAGTCTGACAAACGCCGCTTCGGCCGGCAGCTTTGCCCGCTCGAGTTTTTCGACCAGCATCCGTACGGACGGAGGGCCGTCACGATGTTCGAGGCGAATCATCGCCAGGGCCGCGATGAGATCGAGACGCCATTCCGTCTCATCGTCGCTGCCCGCATCGAGCTGCCCCTTACGAGCCAGGGCTCGAGCGTCCAGCCAACGGTTCTGGGTGTAGGCCATTTCAGCCTGTTGCAGACGAACCCATGACAGCAGGCGTTGATTGCGGGCTTTGTCTGCGAATTGCTGCACGTCTGACAACGCGTGATCGGCTTCCGCCGAGAAGCCGAGACGCCACTGGAGGCTCGCCGCGCTCACCCGCATGAACTGCCGCTGAACGGTCGCACCAAAGAGCTCTGCGGCTTGTTCGTACTCCGCGAGTGCTGCCGGCCAATCGCCTCGATCGCGGAGGTTGTGCCCCAGCTTTTCATGGAACTGTGCCTGAATCCGCGCGTCCTGCAACGCGCTGAGGCTTGGCATCGTGTCGCGAAGAACTCGGATGCCTTCGTCGTGCTGGCCGAGCGTGCGGAGGACGCCGCCCAGGATGATTGCGGCCTGCACCGACTCGCGGCGATAGCCTGCTTGACGATAGAACGCGAGTGCCGCCTCCACGAGCGGCCGAGCCTCGTCCGGCCGCCGCTTCTGCTCGTAGAGCGATCCCAGCGACAGCTGTGCGCGCGCCTCGATTCGCCTGACCCGGGCACGCTGCGCGAGGTCGAGTGCGCGGCGGAACAGCGGCTCCGCCGCGTCCAGATCCACGCGTGTCAGATAGGAGTTGCCCAAATCGATCAGGCCGCTGGTTGCGAGATTGTCCATGTTCTCGGCCGTGGCCTGGTCGATGGCTTCCTTGGCGCGTTCGGTTGCGACGCTCGTCTGTCCCAGGCTGCGAAGCGCCGTGCTCTGCATCAGACGCAGACGAATCTCCTGGTATCGATTGCCGGTGCTGCGAGCGACCATCACGGCTTGCTCGATGATCGGCAGGGCCGATTCCGCACGGCTGCGCCGGGTGAGGAGGTTGCTGCGCTGCAGCAGCGCCTCCGTCACACCCTCCAGGTTGCTGGCGATTCGATAGAGGTTCTCCGCCTCGCCGAACGCGGCGAGCGCGAGGTCGTCTTTTCCACCTTGCCGTCCGAACAGGAATCCGAGGCGGAGCTTCGCCGCCGCATACGACGGATCGAGCGCCAGCGCGCGCGTGAACGCCGCGGCGGCGGCGTCGGAGTCCTCCATCTGCTGCGAGAGCCAGCCGGACTCGAGCGCCGCGACCGCGCGGCCGGCGCCGGTGGCGTCCGCTTCGATTTGCCGCAGCACCGGCGCGGCGCGCTCGTAGTTGCGCGACACCATGAACTGCAGGGCGCGCAGCTTGCGGTCGTCCGCGGGGCTCAACCGCGATTCCTGTGCCGCGGCGACCGCGCGCAGCATCGAGTCTTTCGCGCGATCGGTGTAGTCGAGCTCGTCGTAGGCGCGAGCCAGGCTGGCATGGGCCAGGGCGTACGACGGATCGAGCGCCACGCTCCGCTCTAGCGCCTTCCGCGCCGTCTCATACGTCATCGAGTACATTGCGTTCACGCCGAGCTCGTAGGCACGCCGGGCCTCTGGAAGCGGCTGATACGGGCGGTGGGTTGACCACCAGGCGCCGATTGCCAGGACCATGACCAGTGCCGTTGCCACCGAGGCGCGTATGCGATCGAGTCGTGTCCAGTGACCGACGTTCCACCAGCGTGCCTCGCGGAGCCAGTCCGCGAGCTCGCCGGCCGATCGAAAACGTCGTGCGGGCTCACGCTGCAGGCAGCGAGTGATCGCCGAATCCCAGCGCTCGTCGAGCGTCGGCACATGCGATCGCGCCGACGCCGGCGGCCCGGTGACCCGCAGCATCGCCGACTTGATGACGTCCGCATCATCGAACGGCCGCTGTCCGCACGCCATCTCGAACAGCACGATGCCGAACGAATAGATGTCCGAGGCGGTCGTGACTCGGTCGCCGGCGAGCTGCTCGGGCGACATGTACGCGAGTGTGCCGGCGACGCGGATCGTCTCCTGACCGTGAAGCGAACGCGTGTCGTCCACGACGGTGCTGCCGGCTTCGAGGCGGGCGACACCGAAGTCGGTGATGACGGCGCGAACGGCGGCGTGTGATGGCACCAGGATCACATTCGCGCTCTTGAAGTCGGCGTGCACGATCCCCGCCTGGTGAGCGGCCTGCAGGCCTTCGGCCAGTTGAATCGCGATCGGGAACGCCTCGTCCTTCGTCAGACGTCCGCGGTGGATGCGATCGGCGAGCGTCTGACCCTGGAGCAGTTCCATCGCGAAGAACAGGGCCGGCTGATCCGTCGCGCTGCGATGAATGCCAACCTCGAAAATCCGGCACACGTTGGGGTGCGTGACTTTCCGCGACAGTGCGATCTCCTGCTGGAATCGCTCGAGCACGACCTCGTCGCCGGCCAGGTCGCCGCGCAAGGTTTTGAGCGCCACGTCCTCGTTCAGCAGCTGATCGTGGGCCTGATAGACCTCGCCCATTCCGCCGCGGCCAATCAACCTGGTGATGCGGTAGCGGTCGGCGATCACGTCGCCGACGGCCAGCGTGTGTCGCAGTTGAGACGGCACGGGCATCGACAGGCGAGTGATGGTGCTGCGCTCGACCACCCGCCGCTCGACCTCGGCGCGCAGCGCGGGGTCATCTGGACATTCGCGGTCGAGGAAGGAGCGCAGTTCCTTGAGCGACAGATCGAACGTTGAATCGACGAGCGTCGAAATCCGCCGCAGCCGCTCTTCATCCATCGGATCGAACGTCGGGCTGGAATTCTGGAGAACTGCCATTCAGCTGTACAACGTGCGAAACAGCCTGAATTAACAGTCAGGGAGCCCCGCCGCTCGGGCGGGCGATATTACTTGAAATGCTTGAGCTTCTGGTGGGTTCCTGGGGCGTTTTTGGCCTAAAACCCCGGTTTCACCGTTCCCATCTTCCGGGCGACGTCCAGCAAGGTCGGATAGAACTGCACGAAGGTCCGTTCGACCGCGGTGTTCTTGGTATGGCACTCCACGCAGCCGGCCTCCACCGGCAGCGGCTCGGCGGAATCGACCATGGCCGTCGTCCCCCTCGGCATGAAGTTGAAGAACGCCCAGCCGTCAGGGAACCGTGAGTCCTTCACCTCGGCCTCGAGCCCGACGAGCTGAGCCTGGAAGCGTCCGGCCTTGTTGATCGATCCCTCGCTGGTCGAGCCGCGGAACTCGAGGACGAAGATCGTCCGGTCCGGCCACTTGCCCGTTTTCATGAACGCCCGGTACGACGAAGGGTTCACGAACACATTGCCGAAGGAATTGCGTCCGGGCGTGCCAGGCACCGGGTTGTACTCCATGCCGAGTCCGGAGCTGACGAAGATCCATTCGCGATAGTCCGGCGGACGTACAAGGTTCACTTTGTTCACGTACTGCGGACCCCCGCCCAGCGGAGCAGGGCCGGCGCCCTGCGCAGGTGTCTGTCCGTCGGTCGTCGTGCCAAGTGCCGCGATGTAGGCCAAGCCGAGAAGAGCGAATGCGACCGTCTTCATGTCATGCCCCTTTTTTCTGCAACGCCGGCAAATGGTTCTCGAGCCGGCGCGCTGGCCACTGGTTCTCGTGCCGGCGCGATGATCGGAACCGGCTGCGATAGTCGGATGGTGACACGCGAACAGTTCGGAGGAACGCGCGCCGCATCACTTCTGCGCCGCCGAAGCCGCAGGTCTCGGCCACGCGGTCCACGCCGTCGCTCGATTCTTCGAGCCGCCGGCGCGCCGCCTCGACGCGTTGCACTTCGACGAATCTCGCCGGCGTCATGTTCAGCTCGGTGGCAAACACGCGGGCGAAGTGCCGAGGACTCATCGCCACGCGCGCCGCCAGCGCCGGCACCGACAGATTATCCGCGAGATGATCGGCGATCCATTCCACGAGCTCGCGCAACGGTTCTCGATCCGCGGTCTGGATGGCGAGCTGGCTGCTGAACTGTGATTGTCCGCCAGGCCGCTGCACGAACATCACCAGTTGACGCGCAACCCCCAGCGCGACGTGACGTCCGAAGTCCTCTTCGACGAGCGCCAAGGCGAGATCCATTCCCGCGGTGACGCCGGCCGATGAGTAGACGCGGCCATCGCGCACGAAGATCGGATCGGATTCGACGCGGATGCGCGGATGCATCTTGGCCAGGCCGTCGCATGACGCCCAGTGCGTCGTCGCGCGTTTCCCGTCGAGCAGGCCAGCGGCGGCGAGGATGAACGTGCCCGTGCATACCGATCCGAGTCGCCGGACGCGCGGCGCCATCCGCGCGAGCCACGCGAGAAGCGCTGGATCCTGTGCGGCGCGGCGCGAGCCGCGACCGCCGGCCACGAGCAGTGTGTCCACCTGGTCCCGGACGTCGCGGAATGCCCGATTCGCGACGATCGCGATACCAGACGAGGTTTCAATCGGGCCGGCCGCCGGACCGACGATTTCGACCGAGTACGCGAGGTCGCGACGAAGACCGCGCTCAACGAGCAGGCGAGCGGCTCGCCCGAACACCTCGAGCGGGCCGGTGACGTCGAGCACCTGCACGTCGGGAAACGCCACGAAGACGATGTGACGGCGACCTTGTCGCGCCGTAGCGCGAGTGCGGAGGCGGAGCATGCCTCAGCATCGCCCCGTCACCGCCGCAGTGGCAAGGACAATGTGCCCACCAATCCTGCCATCGGGGTCACTTCCGGGTGATGCCGGTCACGCTCAACGTCACGCGCCGATTCCGGGCACGCCCGGATTCCGTGGCGTTATCGGCGATCGGGTCCCGGCTTCCGAAGCCCTCCGCGGTCATGCTCACTGCCGACGCACCGTTCTCGCGCAGTGCGTTCATCACGGCTTCTGCCCGGCCGCGGGACAGTGACTGGTTGGCGGCCTCGTCGCCGGTGTTATCCGTGTATCCGGCGATCTGCACGCTCGCGTTCGGGTAGGCGGAGAGAATGCGCGCGACGTCGGCGATCTGCGCGCGCGAGCGCGAGGTCAGCGACGTTGATCCCGTCTCGAACTCGAGACGATCGAAATCGAAGGATCCGACGCCTGTCGGCGCGGACAGATACGAGATGAGGCGGTCCTCCATGCCTCCGCCCGGCACGGTGAGTTTGACGCCGCCTGGCAATGCGCGGGCGGACAGCGTTCGCACCGTCGCGCCGGTCCGGTCAACAGCGCCCGAGACGGTGTTGAGCGCTTGCGACGTCGTACGGACCCGACCGTTCCACCAGAGCAGAGCGGCGATCGCCAGGGCGAGCAGCGCGAGCGCCCACAGCCAGCCGGCCGCTCGCGACCGTTCATGCCGCACCGCCTGCGGGACGTCCCTGCGAATCACGTCCGCCATCGCGGGTACGTCGCCGGTCGGAAGGGAGCCGCTCGGCAGGAGCGCACTGAAGCCGGCCGGCAACGCCGCGGCGAGCGTGCCGCGCTCCGCCTGCAGCCGCTGCGCGAGCTTGGGCGCATCGAGGTTGTCGGATCGCATCAGCCGGCCCAGGTATCCGAGGACCAGCGGCCCCGCCAGCGACAGGAGTGACGAGGCCGATGAGGCGCGCACGCCGGCGTACCGGGAGACCGCGTTGGTGATGGCTGATATGCCACCGCCAGACCACAGGCCTGACAGCCATCCACCGATCCCGCTGCCGGACTCGAGCATGGTGTCCTGCGACACCGGCAGCTTTGGCGCTCGCGACAGGAAGTCGCCCTCGGATGCGGTGTTGGTCGCAAGGCTGACGAGACGGCTCATGAAGCCGGTATCGCTGCTGCGATCGGCAATCGATGCGAGGAGCGTCGGAACAACAGCCGTGAATCCCTTCGAGATCGCGGCTTCCGATTCGCCAGTCTGACTGGAGACGCGCGACAGGAACGACGGGGTCAGGAACTCTTCAATGCCAGCAAGCATGGAGGTCATGGGTCACCACCTCAGCGAATGGACGGGATGCTGGGTGTGCGGCCTGCACGTTACACACCCGCGGGTGGTGCGTCTCGATCGTGACGATCGCGGCAAAACGGGCGGATTTTGCGGTTGTGTTTTCTGGCTGGCTGATCGGTTCGCCGCGGTCGGTCGTGGACCGTCTCGCGAGTCTGCGCGGATTTACTTCTTCGAGATCGCTTCGGTCCAGATCTCCAGGTCGCGGGTCGTCATGCCGCCGCGCGGCTCGAGCCGTCCGTCCTCGTAGCCGAGCACGTTGACGTCATAGAGGTACTGCTCGCGCGAGAGCAGCGTGCCGTAGCACACCTGCTCGTGTTCCTGCGGCGCGAGCGTGCGCAGCCGACGGCTCAACTCGTCAACGACGCGGCGCGGAATGTCGCCCCGTCGATCGGGATAGGCGAACATGAAGAGCACGATGTGACCGAACAGCACCGGCCAGTGCTGGCCGAAGCGCTCCACCACGCGATCCCAGTCGAGCGTGCGCGCGCAGGCGTGCAGCAGGTGCAGCGCATCGGCGCCGTCGAAGCGCTCGCGCTCCTGCACGAACGCCTTCGACCAGAGCAGCTCCTCGGGCGGGCAGAGCTTCACTTTCCGGTCGAGCACGTCTGCGTCAACGGCGTGCTCGAACCAGCGGTCGTCCACGTGGACGACTCCGTTTCCCGATCCGAACAGGACGTCCAGATAGTGGCCGTTGCTGTGAATCTTGGCGAGCCAGTGTGGATACGGCACGCTCGCCTGATAACCGGCGTGCTCGAACGCGGCGAGCATGCGGATCACATCCTCGCGGCGGAGAATGATGTCCAGATCCTTCGTGTCGCGATCGCGCTGTGTGTGACGAGACTGCGCGAACGCGCCGCCGATCAGAAACGGGATGTTCGCCTCTTCGAGAATCGCGAACGCGTCCTGATAGAAAGTCGCGAGCGATCGCTTGGGCAGGCTGGCGGTGTTCACGCGCCTCCCTGAAACGCCGCGGGGGCGGGCTCGGCCACATCAAGGGGAATCTGCACGACGCGGAAGTGCGGCCGGTCCGGAAAGGTTCGCGTCAGCAGCGGCATCGAGACGTTGTAGACCGGCACGTGATCCTTGGTGTGCCCTTCGGGACGGCCGCGGTGCGCGTGGCCGTGAAACACCATCGACACCGGGAAGCGACTGATCGGATCCTCCAGCCGGCTCGAGCCGACAAACGCGTAGATTTCGGGCGGCTCGCCTTCGACTGTTTCCTGGATCGGCGCGTAGTGGAGCAGGACGATCTGATGCTTCGTCCGCAGTCGGGCCAGCGACGCCTCGAGCTTGAGCGCTTCGTTGACCGCTTCGTGCACGAACTGCTTGATCCCCGTCTCGCCCCAGGGTCCGAGCGCGCGCTTACCGAAGCCACCGCAAAATCCCTTCACGCCAGCAATGCCGACGCCGCGCACTTCCGTCGCTTCGCCATCGAGCATCGTCACACCGGCGTCGCTCAGGATGGTGCGCACTTCGTCCTGACGGCCTGACTCGTAGTCGTGATTGCCGAACACCGCGATGGCTGGGATATGGAGGGCGGCGAACTCCTTGGCGAGGATTCGCGCTTCGTCAGGCAGACCGGTATCGGTCAGGTCGCCGGCAAGGAGCAGCATGTCGGCAGACTCGGATACCTGACTGAACAGCGTCTGGAAAGCGCCGTGTGACGTCCGCGTGCAGTGCAGATCGCCGACCGCAGCCACGCGGACCAAAGACGCGGAGCTCGACTGTTCGCCGAGGGTCATGGGACGCACAACCTCCAGTAACAGCGCTGCAATTCCCGGACCCCAGCTAGGGCGGGTCCTTTTAGACCCGCTGGTAACGCAGACGAGCTGTGTTGTTACTTGCCGTCAACGGAGAAGGCGAGGAGTACGTTTCCTGGCGTCCCACCGGCCGTGGGATAACCCGAATTGAAGAAGACCATCCCGCCGCCGATCGACGGCCCTGGCCCGTCAATCGAGCCGCCGCGACCTTGAATGCCGTTCACGGCGTCGTAAGCGCGAATGGTGTCGAAGTCCCAGATGATGGAACCGTCCTTCGTCGAATAGGCGCGCATATGCCCATCGACCGATCCCGAGAATGCGACGCCTGGAATGGCGCTGACCGCCGACGACTGCGCCGGGCTGCAGCGCTGACGCGTGCCGCACCCGGGCGGCGGCGTGTACCACACCCGCTCGCCGTCCTCGAGCCGGAGCGCGAACATCCCGCCGCCCTGCTTCGGGTCGGCGTCGGTGCTGTTGCTGTAGTTCAGCATGACGCGGCCGATGTCCGACAACGCCACGTAGACATTCGATTGGTCGGCGGCTGATCCCCATTGCACGCCGCCCATCGTCCCGCCACGGCCGACGCGGGTCTGCCAGAGCACTTCACCGCCTTTGTCGGGATCGAGCGCGTGCACGATGCCCGACTTCTGTCCGGCGACGATCATCCGTCGTCCGTTGGCGAGCGAGAGGAGGATCGGCGACGAGGAGAAGTCGAAGTCCGGTCCGTTCGACTCGGCGCAGTTGGTCTTGTCAGGGAGACGGCAGGCCGCGGTGTAGGCGTCCTTCTCGGTCATTTGCTTGGACCAGAGGATCTTTCCTGAGTCCATGTCGATCGCGAGAAAGGCGTCGCTCATTGCCGACGGTGGATCGCTGTAGTTGTTGCCCGTCGTCACGTAGAGGCGATTGAGCTTCGCGTCGATCGCCGGCGCCGACCACACTGGTGCGCCAGACGGTCCCCACATCTGCGTGCCGACCGCGTTCTTCTTCGTCGGTTTCGGCTCCTCGATGGTGTGGGTCTTCCACAGCACCTTGCCTGTGGCGGCATCGACGGCCACGACGCTCCCGCGGAATTTGCAGCACTCGTAGGCAGGGTTGGCGCCGGAGGCCTCTTCACCCGAGGCGATGCCGACATAGATGCGGCCGTTGTAGAGCGTCGGCGATCCGCTGATGCGGCCGACGGGGAAGTCGTCCACGTCGGTCTTCCACAGCTGACGGCCGGTAGAGGCGTCGAGGGCGTAGAGGTTGGCCTGCGCGTCGCCGAAGACGGCGATGTCGCGGTTACCGACGCGGCCGACGCTGATCGCCGAGCGCACGCCCTGCCCAGCGTCAAAGAACCAGTGGATGCAGCCCGTGGCGGCACTGAGCGAGTAGACCTTGCCGCCCCAGCTGCCGACGAACAGGCGACCACCGGCAATCGTGGACTGCGCGTAGGACTGCAGGTCACCGGGGAAGGCGAAGGCCCACTTCAGTTTCAACTTGGGCACGTCGCTCGCTGTGAGTCCAGCGGCCGTGGCGTCCTGGAACCGCGTGTTACTGGTGTTCTGTCCCCATCCGGTCCAGCGTGCGCCTGCATTGAGATTGAACGTCTCGGTAGGGCCGGTCCTGTCGGACCGGCCTGCCGTGCACATCGCGGCGGGCGGAGGCGCCGTCACGAGCGGACTCCCGAATGACTTGCCCGTGAGGAACTCGGCGATCGCGCGGCGCTCCGCGGCCGTGCGGTTGTTGGCCATGGTGATCATCGAGCCAGTTTCCATGGCCGCCAGCACGCGCTCGGCGGACAGCGACTTGAACGAGTCGCGATTCGGCGCGCGATTGGTCCCGTTGTCGTGACACTGCGCGCAAGTGCGCTTGTAGAGATCGGCTCCGTCTGGTGCCGGGGGAGTCTGGGCGTGCGCGGCGGCGGCGAAGGAGAGAATGGCGGCGATAAACCCGGCTCGAAGCATCATGGGCCGGGATTATATCGGCTGGCTCTGGTCTCTGGTCTTAAGACCCGCGCGGGCTGAAGCCCGCGCTCTACGAAGACTCTGCTTGCCGCCGCTCCGTACCCTTGTAGGTCCCGAGGACGCGCGTCCAGCGCGCGAACTCGGCGAGGTGGGTCAGCGCGCGCGCGCACCCGAGGTCCGAGCGCGGCGCATCGACTTCGACGTAGAACAGGTATTCCCACGGCCGGCCGCGCATCGGACGGCTCTCGAGCTTGGTCAGGTTGATGTCGCGGAGCGCAAACACGCTCAGCGCTTTGAACAGCGCGCCCGGTGTGCTCGGCAACGCGAACACGATCGTCGTCTTGTTGGCGTCAGCCGGCGGCGCGCCACCGATGATCGCGAAGCGGGTGATGTTGTATTCGAAGTCCTGCACGGCCTCCTGCAGCACCTCGAGGCCGAAGACCTCGGCGGCCCGTCGCGAGGCCAGCGCGGCCGCGCCGGCCAGCTTCTTTTCGGAGACCAGCTTGGCGCCGCCGGCTGTGTCGTACACGGCTTCGACGCTCGCGCCGAGATCCTTCAGATACCGCTCGCACTGCGCCAACGCCTGCGGATGCGAGTAGACGACCTTCACGTCGGCGATCGTCGTGCCCGGCAGCGCTTGCAGACAGTGGACGACGTCGAGCTCGACCTCACCGGAAATCGTCAGGTCGTGATCGAGGAGCAGGTCGTAGTTGCGATGGATGGTGCCGCCGATCGAGTTTTCGAGGGGAACCACGCCGTGCGTCGCCTTCTTGCGCGACACGGCGTCGAACACGTCCTCGAAGGTCTTGCACGGCAACGTTTCGGCCTGCGGTCCGCCATACTGCAAAGCCGCCGCCTCGCTGTAGGCCCCCGGTTCTCCTTGATACGCAAGTCTCACGCGCGATCTCCTTTTACTGCGAGAACTGGCCGCCGTGGATGACGGACGCCACGATCGACAGCAGCGACACGCCCATGAACACGGCCCCCAGAATGAGATGGTCGATTCGTTCCTGCCTGTTCGGGTTCATCAGCCGCGCCACGAAATATCCGCCCGCGAAGCCCCCGGCGTGCGCGTAGTTGTCGATGCCCGGAAACAGGAATCCGATCACCACGAGGCCGATGATGTACTGGCTCGCGTAGGCCTTTGCGATCGTGCTGCCGGTGTGATGACTGTAGGCCAGCACGGCTCCGATCAGGCCAGCGATGGACGCCGACGCACCGACGGTGATGGGCGAACCCTGCAACACGATGAAGCCGGGAATGATCGTGATTGGCGGCACGAAGATGAAGGCGAGCGACGTGAGGGTGAACCCGACGGCGGAACTGGCCACGTAGATGGTCGCGGTGCGTCCGGGACCATAGACATCGGCGATTGCCGGGGCAAGCTGCCTGACGGCCATCATGTTCATGAAGATGTGTAGTACACCGCCGTGCAGCCAGCCGGCACTCAGCACGGTCCACCAGCGCCCGAACCGAAAGATCGGGATCGCCCCACTCGCGCCGAACAGAAAGTTCGCCACCGGGCTCGGCCCGAGCAGCGCGAGTCCGCTCGTGCCGACGCTGCCGAGGTCGAACAGCAGTGTCAGCGCGTAGACAATAGCGCACGTGCTGATGACGAAGGGGCCGAATCCGAGATCGGTACCCAGCTCGCGCAAGACGGGCGCCCAGCCCCAGAGCGCTGGATTGCGGCGTCCGCAGTTGTAGCACCTCTCGTCGCCGACGCCGACCAGCACGCCGCACGACGTGCAGAGCACAGATCCCGAGGTCTTTCGCTTGAACACGACCTTCGATTATCCCTCAATGCCCAATGCCCAATGCCCAAAGCCCAATGCCCAATGCCCAATTAAGATAGGGATATGCGCCTGATAGTTGGCTTGACCGGGGCGACGGGCACCATTTATGGCGTGCGGCTGCTGGAGCGGCTGCGCGAGCTCGACGTCGAAACGCATCTCGTCATCAGCCGGTGGGGCGCGCGCACGCTGGCGCACGAGACGCCCTACTCACGCGAGCACGTCGAATCGCTGGCGACCGTCGTGTATCCACCGGGAGACATGGGTGCGGCCATCTCGAGCGGCTCGTTCAAGACCGACGGAATGATCGTCGCGCCATGCAGCGCGAAGACGTTGGCGGCGATCGCGCACGGCTTCGGCGACAACCTCGTTCATCGCGCCGCTGATGTGATCCTCAAGGAGCGCCGCAGGTTGGTACTCGCCGTTCGCGAGGCGCCGCTCAGCGAGATTCACCTCGAGAACATGCTGAAGCTGTCACGCATGGGCGCGGTGATCCTTCCGCCCGTTCCGGCGTTCTACAACCATCCGCGGACGATCGACGATCTTGTCGATCACACCGTTGCGCGCATGCTCGATTCGTGTGGGCTGGAGGTGCGTGGCGCTGTGCGCTGGGCCGGCGAGATGGGGTCGCATGAAGACTAGTCCTGGACGGCGGGCGCGCTAGATCTCTTCGACCGCCTTTTTCGCGCGCGCCAGCGCGCGTTCGGCCTCATCCACAGCTTGAGCCGAGGCTTCCGCTTCAGCAGCAAGACGACGCGCGAGTTGTCGCGCGGCGTGAGCCTCCTTCGCGGCCTTGTCGAGGATCTGCTCGGCTTCGACCATGGCCTGCTCGGTGTCCTTGGCGTTGCCCGCGGCTTTCTTGAGCGCCGACTGCGCATCCTGCGCCACGCTGCGCGCGTCGCGCAGGGTCTTGTCGGCCTCCTGCACGGCCGCTTTCGCGGCGGCCAGCTTCGCGCGGCGTTCTTCTTCCTTGTCCTCGCCCGTCTTGCGCTTCGGCTGCTGCGCCTGCTGCTGGAATCGAAGGACCTTGCTGGGTGTGTCGCTGCTCGTCGAGCCGCCGGCGCTGGGAACCAGCGCGGCCAGCGTCTCGAATCCCGGCGGATCGACTTCATCCACCAAACGTCCCGCATGCGGGGCGGTGGCGGCCGTGCCGTACGCCGAGAGCGCTTCGAGCGTAGCGGTGACGGCGCGCATCACGCCGGGTGACGGATTGTGCCCGACTGTTTCAAGCTCGTTGGCGGCAAGCCGTGACAACTCCGACAGCGCTTCGCGGACGCCGTCGAGCGCACCGCGCACGTCGCCCGACTTGCCGGCCAGCGTTGACGACTGCGCCTTGCGCAGTCGATCGCCGGAGGTCAGCAGGCGATCGAACGCCGGGCGGTGCTTCCAGAACATCTGATTGACCGCCCAGGCTGGAATCGACGGCTTCACGAGGGTTCGCACTTCGTCAGCGTCGCTGGCCTTACCCGACTTACGCAGTCGAGCGGCGAGCGCATTACGAGCCGGCGTGAACTCAGACAGGGGCAGCTGATAGAGCTCGTCGATCGACGCCGGGGCTTTGTGGTCGGCTGGGGCCTCGCGTCTTTCCTGGCTCTTGCCTTTTGACCTTTGACCTTTGCCCTTCGTCACAGTGACCTAGTCTGTCATACCCCCTCAATAGAGTGTTCCTGACACAACTCCCAATTGCCAACGCCCAACTCCCAAACGAACACGACCTTGGGATTTGGGAATTGGGATTTGGGAATTGGGAATTGGGAGTGGTTGGAAGTTGGGACCTGGGACTTGGGAGTTGACGAACAGGAGACACTCGTATGGCGCAGGCACTTCGGGAGATTCATGACGGTCAACAACTTGGACTCTATGGCCGCACGGCGCGCGTGCGGACGGCGCGGCCGTCCGATTCGCGAGGCCCTGCGCGACCGAGACTCTGCGCCGGCTGCCGTGCCCGCGAGGCTCGCTACGGGTTCAGAGACGAAGCACACCCGCTGGCCGATCGCCCGCAGACCTTGTGCTTTGACTGTTTCCGAATGGAGATCGCGCGTCGCCAGTCGGTCGCCGCGCAGCTGGCGCGCGGGTGGAACGCATCCCAGGTACGCCTGCCGCTCGACGACACGCTGAAGGAGCTCTCACTGCGTCGTCGCCGCGCACAAATCGCAGCGAGGCATGCACTCGAGCAATCGTGACTGGCACAGAGTCCTTGAGATCTGCGGCTACTTCCCGCGGAACGTTTCCGCTGCTCCGGAGGCAGTGAACTTGATCTCTCGCGACCCGGCGCGTCCGCTGACGGTGTACTGACCACGCATCTGCAGGAAGTCGATCCCGTTCGCGAGCG
>Ga0111538_10000101_pt1 | contig 93947 bp, 81 predicted proteins | sample SoiMethybrSBSTD1_FD_79669 | JGI IMG/M metagenome (GOLD analysis project Ga0111538, IMG submission 79669) | Bulk soil microbial communities from a Populus tree surrounding site in Tennessee, USA - Soil MetaG P. TD hybrid SBSTD1 (version 2)... | ecosystem: Environmental > Terrestrial > Soil >... | reverse complement strand
CTGATTACCGATGGCGTGTTCAGCATGGACGGAGATCTCGGCGCATTGCCCGGGCTCTGCGAGCTCGCCGACGAATTCGGTTGCATCATGATGGTGGACGACGCACATGCGAGCGGTGTGTTCGGCGCCAACGGCCGCGGCACCATTGACCACTTCGGCCTTCACGGCCGTGTCGACATCCAGGTGGGGACCCTCTCCAAGGCGATTGGCGCGCTCGGCGGCTACGTTGCCGGATCGCGCGCGCTCGTCGAGTTTCTGTATCATCGCGCCCGCCCGTTCCTGTTCTCGACGTCGCACCCGCCGTCCGTGGCGGCAGCCTGCATCGCCGCTCTCGACGTGCTGGAAACGGAGCCGCAGTGGATGCAGCAGCTGTGGGACAATGCGCGGTTTTTCAAGGCTGGTCTGCAGGCGCTCGGATTCGACACCGGCGTCAGCGAGAGCCCGATCACACCGGTCATCGTCGGCGACGCCGGGCTGGCGATGCAGCTGTCGGATCGGTTATTCGAGGAAGGCGTGTTTGCTCAGGGCATCGGCTTCCCGACGGTGCCGCGCGGCCGGGCGCGGGTCAGGACGATCGTGACCGCGACGCACACGCGCGACGAACTGCAATTCGCTCTCGACTGCTTCAAGAAAGTGGGCGCTGAGCTCGGGATCCTCCAGTGAGCGCACCGACCGTTCCGCCGCTGCCGCGCACCCCGGGCGGGCCCCACCGCTTCTTCAAGGCCTATACGCAGGGACTGACGACCGGCGAGCTCGAACGGCTGTTCACGCGCGACACGCCGGAGGCCTATCGCTTTTACTCGAGCACGATTGATCACGCCGAGCTGCTCAAGCTGCCGTGGCACCGTCGGCTGCTCGCGTACGCCCGACTCTCGTTCCTCGCCTTCACGATGAAACTTACGCCGGCGCGACGGGCGATCTACGGCGCGGCGCTGGTGTTCATCGTCATCGGACTGCTCGAACTGTTTCGCAAGGTCGACATTTTCATCCTTCCGTACCCCGCGTTCGCTCCGGGAACGTTGTGGTTGCTGGCGGGATTCCTCCTCGTCAACCTGCTCGTGTTTGTCGAGGTCGCCGACCGCCTGGCGTTGAAAAACGACCTGGAAATCGCCCGCGGCATTCAGCAGGCGATGCTGCCGCGCGCCGCGTTTCACTCCTCCGGCGTCGAGGCGTTCGGAATGACCCGTCCGGCGAACACCGTCGGCGGCGATTTTTATGACATTTTGCCGATGCCTGACGGCCGCGTGCTCGTCGCGCTCGGTGACGTCGCCGGCAAGGGGAGCCCGGCGTCGCTGTTGATGGCGCTGCTGCTCGCCATGCTGCGGACCCTCGTTGACGAGGGCATCGAAGGCGCGGCCCTCGCCGAACGCCTCAACGTCCAGATCGTGAAGCACGCGCGGACGTCGCGTTTCGTGACCGTGTTCTTCGGCGCACTGAATACGGCGACGGGAGAACTCCGTTACGTCAACGCCGGCCAGAATCCGCCGTTGCTCCGGCGCGCGAACGGCTCGTACGAACGCCTGAAAACCGGCGGCATTGCGCTGGGCATGTTCGAGTTCGCGACCTACCAGTGTGGCTCGGTGGTCCTGAACACGGGTGACGTGCTCGTGATGTACAGCGACGGGGTGACCGAGGCCGAAAACAGTGATGCGGTGCCGCTGGACGAATCGGGCCTGCAGGCGATTATCGACGGCCCGGGCTGGGGCTCGGCGAAGGAGTTGGCCTGGGCCACATTCGCGGCGGTCGAGCGGTACAGCCAGCACCGTCGCCTGTTCGACGATCTGACGATCCTCGTGGTCCGCCGCCTTCCACCACTGCCTATGTAGTCATGGTCAGAGCACTTCTGCTCCTCGCCTGCGTCCTCGGACCGGCCGACTCTCTGCTCGCGCAGACGCGCAGTCCTGATCCGGTAGATGCCGTCGTGCGCCGCCTGGAAGGTGTGCTGAATACCAGCGACAGACGCGAGTTTCCATCGCTCTTTGCCGCGTCTGTGGCCGCGGAGACCGTTGAACAGCACGCGCTCGATCTGTTCTACCCCGGATCGATCCGCACAGCGCTCTTCGAGCGCGGTCGCAGTCCGCTCGAAGGCGTGCCACCTGGCGATGGCTTCCGACTGGTTGTCGAGATCTTCGTCGAAACGTCAGGCCGGGCGCGGATCCTCACTGCCGGAATCGACATCCGGCGTCCGACTGGAGGAGACGCCGACTCGTGGCGCATCTCCTCGATCGACTCGATGTCGGCGATCGACGGCCTGTTCAAACTGCGCTTGAACACCACCGCGCCTCTCGCGGCCCGCAATCTCGAGCTCCGCTCGGAGGATGTGACGGTGGCGCTTCCGGACGGCCTGATGTTCCGTGTGGAGTCCGACGAGGGCGTGACCGGGGTCGTCCTTGTCGGGCGAGGCGAACTGCGCTTTTCCCCGGCAGCGGCCAGTGAGCGCGGACAGCTGCGGATTTTCGCCGGCGCCGAATCGCTGATCAGTCCATTCGAAACAGCGTATATCCGGTTCAACCCACGCGAATACGGCGAGCAGACGGCGACGGCGACATTGACAGAAGTCGTCGCTGACGCACGCTTGGCACGGCGCGCCCAGGACGTGTTCCGGCGCCAGTCGCCGCAGTCATTCAGCGTCGACGTCGCGGATATGAGCCGCGAGGCGTGGCATTTGCTGCCGGCCGAGGAGGATTTCATCGCCGACGTCGACACGCGGCGGTTCGACACGCTCACGTATTCACGATCGATGCAGCAGGCAGAAGACGTGTCGCTGTTCCGGCGCTCCGATCGCAAGACAATCACACTCTACCCGTCGGTGGCCAAGCTGGCGGCGCGCGGGCGTTATTACAGTGACGACACCTCGCGCGACTACGACGTGCTCGATTACGCCGTCAATGCGTCGATCGATCCGCAGCGGCAGTTCATCCGCGGACGCGCGCTGTTGTCGATGCGCATCCGCACGACGCACGTCACAACCGTCACGCTGCGGCTGGCCGATTCTCTAGCCGTGTCGGCGATATCGAGCGTGGAGCACGGGCGCCTCCTCCATCTGCGGCTGCAGGGCCAGAACATGATCGCGGTCAACATGCCGAAGCCACTCCAGCAGGACTCCGATCTGACGCTCGTCATCGACTATGCCGGACGCATTGAGTCGCAGTCTCTCGACATCGACACCGTACAGGCCGATGCGCAGCCGGGGAGTGCGTCGACGATCGAATCGAAGTACCTGTTGAGCAACCGTTCCTACTGGTACCCGCAGAATCCGGTGCCAGATTATGCGACCGCCTCGATCCGCGTTACGGTGCCCCCCGACTATCGCTGCGTCGCCAGCGGTGAGCCCGTGCCGGAAGGCGGCACCGTGCTGGTTCCGGACGTTCCCACACAGCCCGGCCGCGCGTTCGCGTTTCGCGCCAACCAGCCTCTTCGTTACCTGGCACTGGTGGTCAGCCGCATGACGAAGGTGGCGGAACGGCGCCTCGAATTTGCCGACGAGACGGCGGGCGAGGCCGACCCGGTGACCATAAGCGTTGAGGCGAATTCGCGACTGCAGTCACGCGGCCGCGCGCTGCTCCGTCCGGCCGAAGAGATGCTGCGGTTTTACACGTCGCTCGTCGGCGACGCCCCCTACTCGGCAGCCACCATTGCCCTCACCGAAAGCGATCTGCCCGGAGGACACAGCCCGGCATACTTTTCCCTGGTGAACGAGCCGCTCCCGCCCGTCGCGCAGACATGGCGCGGCGATCCCGCCGCCTTCGACGGCTTCCCCGACTTCTTCCTCGCGCACGAGCTCGCCCATCAATGGTGGGGGCAGGCGGTCGGCTGGAAGAACTATCACGAACAGTGGCTGTCAGAAGGATTCTCGCAATACTTCGCCGCGCTCTACGCACAGAAGACGCGCGGAGATCGCGTGTTTGCCGACATGCTTCGGCAATTCAGACGCTGGGCACTCGAGCAGTCCGCACAGGGTCCGGTCTATCTCGGCTACCGTCTCGGTCACCTGAAGGCCGACCTGCGCGTCTTCCGCGCACTGGTCTACAACAAAGGCGCGGCGGTACTGCACATGCTGAGGCGGCTGCTCGGCGACGAGGTGTTCTTCCGCGGGATCCGCCTCTTTTACGAAGACCGCCGTTACCAGAAAGCCGGGACCGAAGACCTCGAGCGAGCAATGGAGGCGGCGTCCGGTCGGGTGCTGGATCGCTTTTTCGAACGATGGATTTACAACGCGGAGATCCCGCGTATTACCTATCGTTCCACGATTGCCGACGGCAAGGTCACCGTCGAGTTCGAACAGACCGGCAACGCCGTTTTTGACGTTCCGGTCACCGTTCGTATGGTGCTGGCCAACGGCGAAGTGAGCGATGTGATGGTACCGGTGACGGACAAACAGGTGGTGCGAACGCTGCCCGCGCCGTCAGCCGTGCGCGAAGTGCAGATCAATCGGGACTTCGCGGCGCTGGCCGAGTTCGAGGAACGCTGACTCGCGATTCAGCGGAGGAAGATGGCCGACAGGCGGGCGTCGCCCTCGTGGCCGATCGCCTCGAACACAAGAATGAACTGCGCGCCCAGGTCGTTATAGAAGCGCGTCAGCCGTTGAGTGCCGTCGATTTCATCTACCGTCTCGGACAACAGCCGTGCGCTCCCCAGCCTCGCGGCGACATCCGCCAGCCGATCGCCGATACGCAGCTCACGGTTGTCGGTGAGGAGGAGCAGGGGCACCGGCGCAACCCCGGGCGGGATACCCGTCATGGCGGCCGCCGGTGCGGCTTCCTGCGCGATGACAGGAATGACGGCGCGTACGCCGCGGAATTCTTCGACGGCAACCGACGCGAGCACGACGCCGGCAGCCACGCAGACGACGGCAACCAGCCACTCCAGGAGCGATCCAAACCGTCGGCGGGTTGCATCCATCGCTGCCTCCTCGAACCGGTGGCGGGTGGTGGAACCGTCTGCCTTGCAGTTGCTCCGCGAACTGTAGGACGGAGGGCGCCGATCGATCAAGCCCAACTGCTAACCAGCAGCGGCAAGCGGCTGATATGATCGGCCGGATATGGAAACGGTCACGCTGACCATTGACGGGCAGCCGGTCACGGTCCAGAAGGGCAAGACGGTGCTTCAGGCGGCAATAGAGGCCGGCATCTCGGTTCCGTACTATTGCTACCACCCGGGACTTGGGGTCGACGGTTCCTGCCGCGTCTGTATCGTCAAGATCGAAAAAATGCCGAAGCTGCAGACCTCGTGCTCGATGGTCTGCACGGACGGCATGGTGGTCAGCACACGGGATGCGGAGACGACCGCGGCGCGCGCGGGCGTGCTCGAGTTCCTCCTCGTCAATCACCCGCTTGATTGCCCCGTCTGCGACAAGGGAGGCGAATGCCCTCTGCAGGACTTCGCCTATACATTCGGGCCAGCCGAGAGCCGGATGGATTTCCCACGGCGCGTGTTCGACGGCGAGGGTGTCAAGGGTGACGTCGACTTCGGTCCAACCCTCATGCTCAACCGTCAGCGCTGCATTCTCTGTACGCGCTGCGTGCGCTTCATGAAGGAAATCGACAGCGATGCGCAGATCGGCATCATCGATCGCGGCAACGGCAGCGAAATCGCGACGTTCCGCGAGGAGGGCGTCAATTCGCTGCTGTCCGGCAACCTGATGGACGTCTGCCCGGTCGGGGCGATCACGACAAGGCAGTACCGGTTCAAAAGCCGACCGTGGGACAACCCCGGCGTCGTCGACACCATCTGCACGCTGTGCGCAAAGGGATGCAACACGAGCGCATGGCAGAAGGCGAAGCCCGAATGGGCGCGCGGTTCACGCTTGATCCGCATGACCCCGCGGCTGAACCCGGAGATCAACGGCTATTGGATGTGCGATATCGGCCGCTTCGACTACCAATGGGTGGAAGGAGAGAAGCGCCTGCGCCGTCCGATGATGCGGCGGGGCGCCGACCTCGAAGCGACGGCGTGGCACGACGTCGACACGCGCGTCCGTGATCGGATCCAGCAGGCGGGCGCGGCCGATCCGTCATCGGTTCGTTTCCTCGTATCCGCTCACGCCTGCACCGAAGAGCTGTTCGTCCTGCGCCAGATTGTGGAAGGCCTGCTCGGCAACGACGGCATGAAAGCAGTCAGCGTGTCGTGGTCGCGCAGCGAGAAGCCGCAGCCGCCTGGAGCAAAGTTCAAGATTCCGGCGACCGACGCCCCGAACGTGAACGGTGCGAAGGCGCTCGGCTACGACGTCGGCGCCGGCAACGACGGCCTGCCTGACATGACGCGCCTGCGCACAGCCATCGAGGGAGGCAGGGTGAAGGCGCTATACGTCCTCGATCCCGGCCCTGAAGGGTCGCTCGGCGATATGTCCTGGCTGGTGGCTGCCAGGCAGAACGGCCTGTTGCCGCTGCTCATCGTCCAGGCCGTCGTGGTGTCAGAGCTTACCGCCGTCGCCGACTTCGTCCTTCCAGGCGCGGCGTTCGTTGAGAAGGATGCGATCTATACGAACGAAACAGGGCATGTGCAGGCGGCGTCTCAGGTTATCGCGCCGCCGGGCGAAGCGCTCGACGATTGGCAAATCCTCGTCAACGTCGGCCGCTCACTGGGGCTGTCGCTCCCCTACGACAGCTCCGACGCCGTGCGCCGCGCCATCGCCGCCGCAGGCGCAGGCACGCCATACGAACACGCGGATCAACTGGTATTCACCCGGTCGGTTCCCGCTCGTAACTGGCTGCAGGCGTCGAACCCATCCGAACGATGGAAGTGGGACTTCATGTACCAGGACCTGCCGCCGGTCAAAGGCCACAACTATCAGATGGAAGCTCCGGCCCAGCAGGGTGTGATCCTGCTCAAGCCGGTGGAATAAGCACTACGGTGCGCGTGTTATAGCCCGCATGCAGGAAAACGTCTCGCTGCTGGCGGCTTTCGGCGCGGGACTGTTGTCGTTCATCTCGCCGTGTGTGCTGCCGCTGATCCCAGGCTATCTGTCCTACATTTCCGGCCTATCGCTCGACGAGATGCGCGGCACGGCCATCGTCACCGGCGGCGGCACGGTTGCCGTCGCGCGACCGGTCGGCGCCCGCCGCCAGGTCGTGGTCTCGTCGCTGGCGTTTATTGTCGGGTTCTCGCTCGTGTTTATTGCGCTCGGCGCGGCGGCGAGCGCGCTCGGTCAGTTCCTGGCCCAGCGTCAGGCACTGTTCAACCGCATTGCCGGAGCGGTCATCATCATCTTCGGTCTGCACACGATGGGCGTCCTGCGCATCGAATGGCTGTACCAGGAGAAGCGCGTACACACGTCACGAAAGCCGGCGGGGTTTCTTGGCGCCGCCGTCGTTGGTATCGCCTTCGCGTTCGGTTGGACTCCCTGTATCGGACCGATTCTCGCCGGCATCCTGGCGCTCGCCGGCTCACAGGAGACCGTTGGACAAGGTGTTCGTCTCCTCGCTGTCTATTCAATGGGGCTCGGCGTCCCCTTTCTCGCCACCGCCCTGATGATCGACCGCTTCTTCAGCGCGATGGGACGGATACGCAAGCACTACCACACGATCGAGGTGGTCTCGGGCGTTCTACTCGTGGCGATCGGCGTCCTCATTTTCACCAACCAGTTCACCGTGATCGCCAGGTGGCTGACGCCTTATCTGCCCGTCTTCTAACGATCGAATTCGGAAAATTCTTTCGCCGTCATCGTTCGTCGGCCAGTCACCGGCTATCATGTGACGCAGCATGCAGCGTCGCGGACTGCGGTTCGCCATTCTTTGCCTCCTTGTTGCCTCCGGCGGTTTTGCCGGCTTTTACATCTGGACGTCCGAAGAAGGTCTTCAACAGCTCGACGAGCAGCAGCGGCTGAAAGAGGAAACGATCGACCGGCTGCGGTCGTCGATCGTGTCGATCGCAACCGCTCAGCAGGCGTACACGGACTATGGACGCCGCGACGTCAGCACATTCACGCAGGTGTCGCTGCTCGTTGATCGGATGACGACCGACGCCGCGGGATTGCGTGCTGCCAGGGGCTCGTCGCAGAGCGCTGCGCGGCTGGAAGAGTTCTGGACGGCACTGTCGGCGCTGATGGGCGCCGAGAGTCGCGCGCGTGAAAGTCTTGCCGGAGGTGACGCCGCTGGCGCCGCGGACGCGATTCTCGGAGCTTCGCGCGAGCAGGTCAGCGCGCTCGATTCGAGCCTGCGCGCATTTCGTCAGGCCGAGCTGGACAACTACCGCAGAGTCCGCCCAGCAGCGGTCTGGCGTTCACGATTCGTGCTCGCCGCAACTGCGTTGACGTGGCTGATTGGTCTTGTCGCATTCGCCCTCGTGCCTCTTCCCCGGGAACAGCAGACTCCCGCCGTCGCACCCATCGTTGCAACTGCGCCGCAGCCAACACCACTTTCACCTGGCATCGACCTCTCGGCCACGGCCGCTGCCGCCGCTGAGCTGTCGCGCCTTCACGATCTTTCGGCCCTGGCGGAATGGCTCGGGCGTGTCGCCTCGATCCTCGACGCACGTGGACTGATTCTCTGGATCGACACCGGCGAGGCGCTGTGTGCCGCCGCGGCATATGGATATGACGATGCCACGCTGCAGCGGATTCCGCCGATCACACGGGCGGACGACAACGCCACCGCCGTGGCCTGGCGCACGGGTCGGCTGCAGACCGTCGCCGCGGACGCTACCGGCTATGGCGCGATTGTCGCGCCGCTGCCTGGGTCATCCGGTTGCGCCGGCGTGTTGGCTGCGGAGACCCGGCGCGGACGCGAAGACGACAACGAGGCGTGCGCCGTCGCCGCCATCTTTGCCTCACAGCTCGCCACGGTGCTTGCCGCGCGCGCCGGGGTGAGCACAGGACCTGCCGAAGATCGAGTCCTAGACCGGAAAGCCGCCGCGTCCTGATGGCACCCGGGCCCGGCCCGGCACGGTTGCCTTCAGCGACAGCGACTTTCGATCGCGAGTGACCGCGATATCGAGCGCGCCGCCCTCGCGCGCCTCCCTGACGGCGCGGGTGATATCGGCGCTGGTCGAGACGCTCTGGCCGTTGATCGCGGTGATCACGTCGCCGGCCTTCAATCCCGCTTGTGCCGCCGGTGAATCGCTGGTGACGGCATTGACCAGCACTCCCTGCTTCACGCCGAAATAGCTGGCCAGCTGATCACTCAACGGCGACACGGTGACACCCAGGTTTCCGCCCAGTGCAGGCAGCGATCGTCGAAGCGTGTCCGGGTCGAAGTTGAAATTGAAGTTGCGCGGAACCTGACGTTCCAGGCCTTGGAGCTGCCGTCTGGAGTTGTTCGAGAGCAGTCGATCGAACCTGTTCGTTCCTTCGGGAACGAGTTGCAGAGTCTGTTTCAAGGTGCCGCGAATGACAATGGCAGCGACCTGCCGGTCCGGCACGCTCTCCTGAACGAGACGCGTAAAGTGACTGGCGCTGCGTACGCGTTCACCGTCGAAATCGACAACGATATCGCCGGCCTGCATTCCAGCCCTGGCGGCTGGGCTGCCTTCGCGCACCGATTCGATGTACACACCGGATGGCTGCGCCATCCGCGCCTTCGCCGCATCGTCGCTGGTCACGTCGCGAATGTTGACGCCGATCGAGGCCGTCGCGCCCAGAGCCTGTAGTACGACTCGCGGCTGCGCCTGTGCGGCAACAGGCCGCTGGAGCATCATGACGGTCGCCAGAAGCGCGGCGCCGAATACGGTGGCCAGCGCTGCCAATACGCCAGCACGTCCGATGAAGGTATTCATGGAGTCCTCCCCGTTGCGTTCGCCTGAAGCGGACACTGTGACCACCCTCTGAGACGAAGTGCACCGGGGATTGGTTGACGCTGCCTCCTGACGAGGACGTGCGACGTGAAAAATCCGGCCAAATCAGCGTCTTTTGCGCGGTTCACCACGGGCACAGGAATTGATCGCTCTGGGTTGCAGCCGCGGCGGATCACCGGGGTGCGTAACTTCAGGCAGGCGCTGGCATCGCCGCATCCCGGCTTCACATTCACGATCCGACCGCGGCCGAATTGCGCCGAACGTAGACATCAGAGTGGGAGCAGAACCCATGAGCAAGCTGTCCCGGATCTTCGTCGTGGCCATGGTCACCGCGATATTTGCGACCGGTTGTGCCGCACGTGGCGTGCGGATCGCGGAGCTCAAGGATCGACCGGACAAGTACGAGCGCAAGACCGTCAGCGTCGAAGGCGTGGTCACGCGCAGCCTCGGCGCGAGCTTCCTTGGGAATATCGTCCCGTTCCAGGGTTACACCATCGATGACGGCTCGGGTGAAATCACGGTGGTCTCGCGCTCGAGCCGAGTACCACCGCGCACCGGCGCCCACGTCAAGGTGAAAGGGCAGGTCAATGAAGTAGCAGCCTTTGGCGGCCGCTCGATCGGTCTGCATCTCCAGGAGAGCAACCGGAAGATCAAAGACTGATCAGGCCATCCTGACGGCGACGGCTGTCATGTCGTCCAGGCGCGATTCGTCGCCCTGGAACGACGTGACGGCGTCGAAGATTGCATCGACGATTGTTCGCGCGCTTGCCTCGCGGTTGTCGCGAACAATCTCACAGACCCGACGCGCACCGAATTCCTGCCCCGCGCTGTTCATCGCCTCGAAGATCCCGTCACTGCAGAAGACCAATACGTCGCCCTTGTGCAACGGCAGCGTGACCTCGTCGTATTTCACGCCAGGAAACGATCCGAGGGGTACACCTGGCAACTCAATCTGGCTGCAGTCATCTCCCGTGCATCGAATCGGGTATGGCAGACCAGAGTTCGACAGCGTGACCGTGTTCGCCTTGAAGTCGAAGAAGGCGTAACAAAGCGTGCAGTAGTACTCCTCGAGCTGCCGCTCGTGGAGGATCGTGTTCATCACCTGCAGGACACCGGACACGCTGAAGCGATCCGGAGCGAACCGGCGGCGCATCGTCCGCGAACGAACGAGCTCTGCCGCGAAGGCGCCGTACAGCGCCGCTGGGGCGCCCTTGCCGGAGACGTCGCCGACCGCGACGACCAGCGTGTCGCTGTCCGGAGCAATGTAATCGTGAATGTCGCCGCCGAGCTCCCGCGCCGGCTCGAAGCGTCCGGCCACGTCGACCCCGTGCAGTGTCTTCGGGGCTTCAGTGGGCAGCAGGGCCATCTGAACGCGCTGCGCGAAACGAAGTTCCTTTTCGATCCGCTCCTCATTGCGGCGCACTTCGTCGTAGAGCCGTGCGTTGTCTATGGCAATGGCCGCCTGGCTGGCCAGGAGCGTCAACAGCTCCGCGTGCTCCTTGGTGAAGGCGTCAAGTTCGGGACTCTCGAGATCGAAGACGCCGATACAACGATCCTTGATCAACATCGGGACGACGAGTTCTGAGCGCGCATCTTCCACGAGGTTCACGTAGCGCGGATCCTTCGATACGTCCGAGACCAGTACGGTCTCCTTGTGCAGTGCGGCCCAGCCGACGAGGCCCTGTCCCAGTTTCATGGACCTCGTCTCATTCCCCTTCCCGTAGCTGACCGCCAGCTTCATCTGCAGTTCCTGCTTTTCTTCGTCGAGCAGCAGAGGGCCAAACGTGCGGTAGTCGATCAGGCGCTTCGTCAGGCTGGCGATCCGGGTCAACAGCTGGTCGAGATCGAGAATCGACGACATCTCGCGGCCGATTTCCGCCAGCGTTTCCAGCGTCGCGACGTACTGATGTTCCGATTCGAACAGGCGGGCGTTCTCGATTGCCACCGCCACGTGCGTGGCAAACTGCCGGAGCAAGGCCTCGTCCTGTTCCGTGAATGCACCCTCGGATTCGCTGAGCAGGTTGAGTGCACCAATCACCTTGCCCTTGCGCCGCATCGGCACCGCGAGCTGAGAGAGCATGTTGCGCAGGGGGCCAACGTATCGTGGTTCCTGCCGGATATCGTTGACGAGGATGGGCCGTCCCTCCTGCACCGCCGCGCCGACGACGCCGTGTCCGACCCGCGCCCGAATGGTGCGGATCGCATCTTCCGGATAGCCGACGGCGTAGCCGATGCGCAGTTCTTGTCGCTCGTCGTCCAGCAGATACACGGAAAACGCGGTGAACCGCGTCAGTCTGGCAATCAGCTGCGGGATCTTCGCGAGCAGCTCGTCCAGGTCGAGAACGGACGTCACTTCACGTCCGAGTTCGAAAAGAGTTGAAAGCAGTTCTGTATCGGTCGGAGGCCGAACGGGCCCCGCCGTTCGCGCCGTGTCTGGATTGGTCACGAGTTGACCGGATTATACTGAACGCTTCTTGGAATCTTTGACTCTGCCGCTGGATTACAGCGCCATCGAACGTATCCTACCGCACCGGTTTCCCTTCCTGCTCGTCGATCGGATCATCGAGCTGGAGCCGGATAAACGGATCGTTGGCATCAAGAATGTCTCGCTGAATGAGCGCTACCTGTCGCATCAGCCCGGCTGCTCGCCCGCGCTGCCGCCGATGATTCTCACCGAGTGCGTGGCACAGGTTGGCGCGATTCTGATCCTCTGGAAGCCGGAGAACCGCAATAAACTACCGTTCTTCATGGGCATCAAGCGTGTGCGCTATCGGCGGCCCGTGCTGCCCGGCGACGTCGTCGAAATCGAGGCACGGGTCAAACGGCTCCGCAGCCGCATGGGCGAGCTCGAAGGCTACGCGCGGGTCAATGGAAATGTCGTTGTCGACGGGACCATGACGTTTGCGCTCGGGCCGTCGCTGCCGGCGAAAGCGGCCGACGCGCTCCTCTAAGCCGCTGTCATTGGGCTGCCCTGATGACCAGCAGCACCCCACCAATTTTTGCGGCGCGACTCGCCCACACGACGACGCGATGCTTGACTCCGTAATAGCGGGCGGCGTCCAGCAGTGCCGGCGCGAGAATGACGGCCCCGACAAGCGGTTCGTCCATTCGCGCCGAGACTGCCATGCCGCGTGTGTCGCGTTCGTCAGGCCCAGTTCGGGCGAATGCCGCACTGGCGTACGCGACCGACGCCAGCACGTTGAACGCAAGGACACCTTTCAACATCGCCGCGTCCTCATGGCGGAGGTCACCGTGCCGCACGAGCACAAGCTCGCTGACCGCGTGCTGCATCCAGAAGCCGGCCGACGAAATCACGAACTCACGCGGCGGGCTCACCGCGTCGTGGGTAATTGCGAAGAACGGAATGGGACCAAAGGTCACCTTTTTCACACCCGGCGTGACCCCGCTGCCGACGTCAGCGATGACGTGCGCGGACTCGTGCAGCGCCAATCCGAGGGCGCCGCCGCCGACGAACTTCGCGACGCCCGCAAAAGTCTGCGCGGACGCTGCGGATGATATGGCCGCGCTCAGCAGCAAAGCCAGCCCGGCCGCGCGCACGGCCGCTGCGGTACTCAAGTTGCACCCCCTCTCGTCAGCCGGCGCCATTGGCCCGGCAGAGGAGACGAAGGCATGCTCGAAACCATTGCGATCATTCTGATCATTCTCTGGCTGTTGGGAATGGTCAGCGGATACACGCTCGGCAACTTTATCTGGGTGTTGCTGGTGATTGCAGTCGTGCTGTTCCTGGTGCGACTGGTCAGCGGCCGCCGAGTGGTATGAGGCGTGGGGCGGATTTCTGGTGGGTCGCATCCCTGCGATGCCGATTCGATAACCACTAGGATCCGCCCCGCGGCGGACGGCGGACGATCATTACTCCGGCCAGCACGAGTGCCGCCGCGGCGGCAAGCCGTGGCGTAAAAGGCTCGTTGACGAACAACGTACCGAGCAGGACGGCAATGATCGGATTGACGTACGCGTACAACGACACCGTGGCAATCGGCAGGTGCGCCAGCGCGTACAAATACGCGGAGTAGGCAATCAGCGAGCCGAACGCGATCAAATAAATCTGCGCGGCCACCGTCTGCGCCGTGAAAGTAAGTTCGCCCCATTCTCCGAGCGCTGTCCCGGCGGCGATCAGTAACAGCCCCGCGAACAACTGCTGCATTGCAGAGCCGCCGACGACGCTGGTCAACGACCATCGCTTCGACAGCGACGATCCGACCGCCCAGCCTACACACGCAAGCTGCACGAGCAGGACGCCGAACACGAACCGGTGGCCCTTCGCGTCGCCGAGAAACAGGCTCGGCCAGATGAGCAGCACGATTCCGGAGAAACCGATCGCGAGACCGATCACCGCACGCTGCGACACGCGCTCCCCGCCCAATGCCGCTGCCGAACCGGCCATCCAAAACGGCAGGGCGGCAACGTTCACCGCAGCGAGACCACTCGGAATCCAGCGTTCGCCCCACACCACTCCACCATTGCCGATGCCAAGCATGAGGGCGCCGAGCACCGCGTGTCGAGGCCATTCGCGCGCCGGCGGCAGTGCACCCGTCCAAAAACGGACCACGAGACAGAGAATTGCGCCCGCAACAAAGAAACGGATTCCGCCCAGGAGCATCGGCGGTATCGTTTCGAGGGCCAGCCGGATCGCTAGATACGTCGTGCCCCAGATCAGGCAGACGGCAAGCCATGCTGCAAACGCCAGACGCGGAGCCGGCATGGGAATCACCTCCGCATTGTGATGCCGGGAGGCGTGTGCTTGTCAGGCGGACAACCGTCGGAGGCTAAACCAGCGCTTCGGCTTCGGTGGCGCTGCGAACGCAGTTGCGGCCGTCCTGCTTCGCACGATAGAGCGCCTCATCGGCGCGGGCAATCACGGCGAGTGGATCCATTTCGCCTGGCGTGACGGAGGTGATGCCGAAACTTGCGGTGACGCGTAACGCTTCGTCACTCCACGGCACGGCGTACCCTTCGATTTCGCGACGCAGCGTCTCCGCCACGCGCAGGGCACCCTGTGTGGGCGTGTCAGGAAGGAGAATCAGGAATTCTTCCCCGCCGTAGCGGCACTTCAGGTCACTGCCACGCAGCACGGCATTCATTCGACCGCCAACAGCCCCGAGCACCGCGTCGCCTGCCAGGTGGCCGTAGCGATCGTTCACCGACTTGAAGTGATCGAGATCGAACACGATCAAAGACATCGGCAACTGGGAGCGGCGCGCCCGCCGCAGTTCGGTCTGAAACACGCCCATGCCGTGACGACGGGTCACGCAGCCCGTCAGCGGATCGCGGACGTTGCTCTCAACGACTTCGCGAAAGAGCTCCGAGTTCTTCAGCGCCACGGCCAGCAGCGCCGCGGCGGTCGTGAGGATGCGCCGCTGGTCGTCGGCGAGCGGCGGTCCGGCGGCGACGCCGAGCACGCCGACTGGCGTTCCAGCAATGATCATCGGGAAACAGACGAACTCGGGCTCGACGCCGGGCGGTGGATCGATTTCGCTCAACGCGATCTTGGCCGCGGATTCCAGTGCGGCTGGCGGCGCGTCGCCGACGTTCATCAGCGGGCGCCACTGGCCGTCCGACCTCGCCATCGCCCACGTCGTGCGATTCGGCGCCAGCAGCGGCAGATGCGCGATCGCAGCGGACTTGATCGACTCTTCGGTCAGCGAGCGGGCAATTGCCTGGCTGAATGCGATGAGCCGCTCCATCTCGTCGGCGCGGGATGTCGCCTCCTGCGCGGCGGACGCGGAGGCCAGCGCCGCGACACGCACTTCCTCGCGCTTGCGGTACTGGTGGAACATGAACACGCTGACGAGAATCATCAGCGCCGGCAACAGCCGAACCTTGTAGGTGTCCTCGACCTCGCGGACGAACTCGAACATCTGCTGCAGCGGCTGGTTGAACAGTACGAACAGCGCTACGACCAGCGTGCCGAGGAGGACGATATCGTTTCGTCCGAAAAGTCGCATATTGGTGGTGGATCCGGGCCCCGGCGGTCGCTGTAAGGCAGACCCAACCTCTGCCGGTCCAGCGGTCTTATCGGCTGCAACAAGTCATATCTCTAGCGTTAGAGTCATAAACAGAAATCCGTTACGATGGAAACACCATGATTTACAAGCTGATCGCGGCTGCCGCCGTCGGGCTGGCAGCGACTGTGGCACTTTCGGCGGCCGCTGCGCCGGCGCAGGGTCCCGTGCGAACCCCGGCAACGCAAACCGCAACGCAGGACAGACCCCACAGCGGTCCCTTGCCGCCTCTGCCTCGGGTGTCTTACGAGCCGCCCCGCCCGATGGCGGTCGTGCAGCAGGTTTACGAATTTGCAGCCCGGCATCCCGAAGTCCTGCACTACGTGCCGTGCTATTGCGGCTGTGAGCGTGTCGGCCACACCGCCAACCATTCGTGCTTCGTCAAATCGCGCGCTGCAGATGGTCGCGTCACCGAGTGGGACAACCACGGGATGGGCTGTGCGGTGTGTATAGACGTCGCCCGCGACGCCATGACGCTCTTCAATTCAGGCGCGAAACCGGTCGCCATCCGAGAGGCGATCGACAAGAAATACGGGTCCCATTTCCCCTCGTCTACCCCGACACCGCGTCCGGCCAGGTAGGCGCGGGAGGCGGTGACCGGCAGCCACAACCAACGCGCCAACGCCTTCGCCCGCTTGTTCGAAGCGGTGCACGAGGGCGTGTACATCGGGACGCTCAGTACCAGGGGCGACGGCTCCGTTACGACCGCGGCCAACCCGCACCTGAAACTGATGTTCGGGTACGCAGCCGACGTCGCTGAGCAGGACGTCGCGCCGTTCGCGTCAGCGCAATTCTCAGACCCCGCTGCCCGAACGAGCTTTCTCAGCCGGCTGGGGGCGGAAGGCACCGTGACGGACTACCTTCTTCGGCTGCGTCGGATCGACGGCGCTGCCGTATGGGTCGAGGTCACCGCGCAGGCCGAACCGGCGGCTGAAGAAGGAGTCCTGCACGTCGAGGCGCTCGTACGCGACGTCAGCGAGCGGAAAAAGCTCGACGATCAATCCCGCGATCTGTATCAGCAGCTCCTGCAGGCGGAAAAGATGGCGGCGCTCGGGCAAACGATTTCCGGTGTCGCCCACGAACTGAATAACCCGCTCGCCACGATTCTGAGCTGGGCAGAGCGTCTGACCGAGCGCCCGCTCGACGATAACTGCCGGCGTGGTGTCGAGGTCATCCTCGCCGAATCAGAGCGCGCGGCGCGTATCGTCAAGAATCTCCTCACCTTCGCGCGCAAGCGGCAATCGACGCGGTCGATGATCGATCTCAACCACGTCGTTCGCGACACGCTTGCCCTCCGCAGCTACGAGCAACGCCTCACCAACATCGAAGTGGTCACCGCACTCGCGGCCGGATTGCCGCAGGTGTTTGCGGACGCCCATCAGATTCAGCAGGTGCTGCTCAATCTCGTCATCAACGCGGAACAGGCGATGATCTCGGCGAACGGGCGCGGCTCACTTGTCGTTCGCACCTGGCACGACGCCGACCACGATGCCGTGATCCTGGAGGTTACCGATGATGGTCCCGGCATCTCGGCGGACATGCGCAGCAAGATATTCGACCCGTTTTTTACGACGAAAGAAGTCGGCAAGGGAACCGGACTGGGACTGACGGTTGCCTACGCGATCGTGCAGGAGCACGGCGGCCGCATTCGCGTCGAGGAGCGCGCACAGGGTGCGTCGTTCCTGGTGGATCTGCCAGTCACCGGGGTGGGTACACCGACGAAAATCACGCGGGCCCAGGGCCTTCCGTCAATGGAGGCGGTGCAGGGTGCCTCGGTGCTGCTGGTCGAAGATGAAACAGCGCTGGCCGCAGCCGTGAGCGAAGCGTTAACGGATGCGGGGTTGAAAGTCGATCACGCGGGCGACGGCGAAGAAGCGCTCGCCCGCGTGCGTCAGAAGAACTACGACGCGGTCATCTGCGACCTGAAGATGCCTCGTGTCGACGGAATGATGCTCTATCGCGCGATGGCCGCGGCCACGCCGACGCTGGCGCGGCGGGTCATCTTCGTCACCGGCGACGTCGCCGGCACCGACGCCGAACGCTTCCTCGAAGACACCGGCTGCCGCTGGCTGGCAAAGCCATTCCGGCTTGCGGACTTGCTGCGCGCCGTGCGCGACACGCTCGCGTAATCTGACTCGTCCGCCGCTGTTGCGACATCCCAATCGACGACGACGGCCGACGCGGCATCTACCGCGGCTGCGGGCGTCTGCCGGCGGAGGGCCGCCTTTGCCATCTTCGGCTGGTGGAATTCGAGGATTGCGCTGCGCATCACGTGCAGGGCGTCCGCCTGCGGCACTGAGGTGCCGAGCGCATCGCGCAGGCGGCGAATGGCGCGCGCGTGCAGCTGCGAGACACGCGACTCGTTGACGCCGATCTCCGCGCCGATCTGCTTCATCGTCGCTTCGGCGTAGTAGTAGAGGGCAATCACTTTCTGTTCGCGCTTGGGAAGCGACGCAATCGCCGCGCGCACGCGCGATTTGGTCTGCTCGCGCTCGTAAGCGGCGTCCGGCTGCTCCGGCTCCGAGGGCACCAGCGCCGTCGGCAGTGACGATTCGTCCATCCGATCGTTACTGGCGAGCGGAGACGTCGATTCGATGGCGTTGATGCGGACGATAGTACGACCCAGCCGCTTCTCGTCGGAGCCGACACGGGCGGCAAGATCGGCCAGCGACGGTTCACATCCAAGCTCCCGGCGCAGCTCTTCACGCGCCGCCTCGAGCTCGCGACGCTGGCGGCGCACGCCACGCGGCCACGCGTCCTTGCGGAGGGCGTCGATCATCGCGCCGCGGATGCGCCGCTCCGCGAACGTCTCGAACTTGATACCGCGCGATTCATCAAAGCGGTGAGCGGCGTCGATCAGTCCGATGACCCCGTCCTGAACGAGATCGCCTATATCAATCGAGTGCGGCATCGTTGCCGCGACCCGGCGGGCGAGCTGCTCGACAAACGGGAGACTGGCTACAACGCGGGGGTGCTCAGCGGCAATCTGCGGGCGCATCTCATGTCCTCCGGCGCACCTTTAGGCAACCGCGGTACCAAACGGCAGAGCCTGATGAGGCCCTCCTCCGTCAAGGCCGAGAGTGAGATGCGTAAGTTACGTGTTTTTCGCGGTTTAGGAGTGCTTTACACGTTTCCGCGTCTGCTCGCGAAAGAACGCAGAATAGCCCGAAACGTCAAACGGCTGGCGATTTTGGCCTTATCGATCGCCAAGTCTATGACGGTTCGAATTACAATTTTCTCTTCGAGGCTTGTAGTTGAACAGTAATTCGGCCAGGGATAGGCCGATGTTCTGGATTGGAACTGAAAGGCGCTCGCGGGCTTTGGAAACTAACTGCCCGCGAGTCCAGGTTCAGTGAGCTGACGGATCGATTTGGCAGTGCCCATCGCGTCGAGCGCGCTGGAGACGAGTTGTGCCGCACGCGCTCGATTCAAGTCGTCAGCGGACTTTGCCTCGAGCAATTCGGCGTGCGCCAGGATGATTCCGAGCTGGTTGTTCAGTCGGTGAAACAGTATCCGCAGGTCCGCATCGAGAGCCGGACCATTAGCGGGGCGGCCCGCCTCCGGGCCGCCAGAGTGTGAACCGGGTATTGAGATCACGCGTGCGATCCCGCCGACGCTTCCGCTGCGGATCGCGTGCCCGGCGCGTCGTGGCCCGATGAACGCCACAACGAATCGGCGAAGATGCGGATCGATCCGCCAGCCGTCCGCACGTATTCCACCTTGCCAGCCGAAATCCAGTTGTAGATGGTGCGGCGACTCACGCCCACCACCTCACACGCTTTCATAATCGTTAGAGTCTCGCGCTCCATAGGCCTCGCCTTTTTGAACAGCCTGCTTATCGGCCCGTTCCAACGCGAGCGTTATGCCTCGAATTCGAACTACCCGAACAGGACGAAATCGCAGGGTATCGACGCCCCACCAAGGTTCAGGAATGGAACGCATCCGGGTTGTGTCAATCTATTGGCGCTGTGCTTGGAGCCGATAGCACTCCCCATCTCCTGTTCGTCGACGATGAGCCGGCGCTGCGCAGCTTGATGGCGGAGCGACTCGGCGAGCGCGGATTCGAGGTAGCGGAAGCTGACACGGGCGAAAAGGCACTCGAGTATCTCGACCAGTTCGCATTCGATGTACTCATTACCGACCTGCGCCTGCCCGGCATCGACGGAACGCGTGTGATCGAAGCCGCACGCGAGCGCTACCCTGGCATCATCGCAATCGTCATTACCGGCTACGGCACGGTGAAGGACGCGGTGGAGGCAATCAAACGCGGAGCATCGGACTTCGTCGCCAAGCCATTTCAGTTCGACGAGCTGGTGCACGTGCTCGACAAGGCGCTCGAGCAGCGGCGACTCGCGTCGGAAAACGCCTACCTGCGTTCGCAGCTCGAGCAGCGGTATCGATTCGGCGGAATCCTCGGGCGAAGCCGGCCGATGCAGGAGCTGTTTCATCTGCTCGAGACGGTAGCCGCGGCAAACAGCACTATCCTCATTACCGGCGAAACAGGGACGGGCAAGGAAGTCGTTGCGCGCGCGATCCACCACAACAGCCCGCGGAAGGCGCATCGGTTCGTTGCGCTGAACTGCAGCGCGATTCCAGAGGCTTTACTGGAAGCGGAGTTGTTCGGTCACGTTCGCGGTGCGTTCACAGGAGCGGTCGGCGCCCGCCAGGGCCGGTTCGAACAAGCTCACAAGGGAACGCTGTTCCTCGACGAGGTGGGCACGATGAGCACGGCGCTGCAGATGAAGCTGCTCCGTGCGCTGCAGGAGCGCGAGTTCGAGCGTGTCGGCGACAACCAGACCATCAAGGTAGATGTCCGCGTCATTGCCGCGACGAACTCGAACCTCGCGAATATGGTTGCGGAAGGCACGTTCCGCGAGGATTTGTTCTACCGGCTCAATGTGATCCCCATTCACCTGCCGCCGCTGCGGGAACGCCGCGACGACATCCCCGTGCTCGCGAAACATTTTCTCGAGAAGTTCGCTCCCGGCGCACAGATGCAGATCGCGCAAGGCGCCATGCGCGTACTGATGGCGTTTCCGTGGCCCGGCAATGTCCGCCAGCTCGAGAATGCGATTGAACGAGCGGTAACGCTCAGCGCCGGACGCAAAGAAATTGACGTCGTCGATTTGCCGCCCGAGATTCAGGCCGTGCCAGCGGCCGCGGCAGCTCCATTCGTCGAGTTCCCGGAGGACGGGCTTGATATGCCTGCGTATCTCAGCTCAATTGAGAAGGATCTGATTCATCGTTCGCTGCAACGAACGGGCGGCAATCGAAACAAGGCGGCAGAATTGCTGCGCATCAAGCGGACGACGCTGGTAGAGAAACTCAAGAGGTTGGGTCCGGACTGATGCCACCACGCTACGCCTACTGGACAATCATTGCCGGCGGCCTTCCGACCGCTTTCCGCGCTGCCGATCGGGAGGAGCTGCTGCCAACGTTCACCAGGATCAAACAGAAACATCCTGACGCGGAGATGAAATGGTTCGCGCGCGGCAGGCTGTGGGACTCTCCAGACAGCGCCCGGCGCGAAGCCGAGACGAGACGTCGGGCAGAAGCGGTCTCCTCGGGCTCATCGCGCGATCGGCGGCCACGCGCAGAGATGCGCGGACGCGAGTGGCGGCCCGGCGGCGAGCACCGTGACCCGCGGCAGAAGTTCAAGGACGCCAAGAAGACCCGCAACGCTGACCAGCGCAAGCGCAAGTTCGAGCGTCGTCAACGCGCCGATCGCCCGGCGCCCCAGGGTTGGCGCCCATCGGAGCGCGCACCATCGGCGCGCAAACCTGACTGGCGCAGGCCGCCGCGGCGTTTCGAGCAGAAATCATTCACGAGAAACCAGGAACGAGAGGAGCCTGCCACACCGCCGCGACGCGATGGTCCGGGTCGCGAACCTCGCCGGGAGCACAGTCCAGAACCGCCGCCTCGACCGCGTCCGGCCGAACCGGTGATCCAGCCGCCGGGACCGCCGGAGCGCGGACACGCGAATCGTCGGCACCGACGGGAGAAGAAACCGTGATCACGCACGTCGTCCTGTTGCGTCCGCGGCCGGGGTTGTCGTCGGAGGAACGGTCCGGTCTCGCCGAAGCGCTTCGCACTGCCGTCCGCTCGATCCCGTCGATCAGGCGCGCCCGTGTCGGCCGGCGGCTGACGCACGGTCGGCCGTACGAGCAACTCATGCGCGTCGATTACGAATACGCTGCCTTTCTGGACTTTGAGGACCTGAATGGACTGAAGGCGTACCTTGAACACCCCGCGCACGAGGAACTCGCGAAGCGGTTCTTCGACATTCTCGAAGAAGGACTGATGTATGACTTCGACGTGGACGAGGGGGAAACGGGTCTGTCGAAGCTAGTTTGAGGGCGTACCGAGCAGTCGTGCTTCCACGGCGGCGCAGATGGCGTGGTATGTGACCAGATGGATCTCCTGGATGCGCGCCGTTGACGTCAGCGGCACCGCCAGCAGCACGTCGCAGAGCGGGGCCATCCTGCCGCCGCCCGAGCCGGTCAGCCCGATCGTGCGAAGGCCGCGTTCGCGTGCACGCTGCAAAGCGTTGACGACGTTCGCGGACGTGCCGCTGGTCGATATCCCGAACGCCACGTCGCCCGCCACTCCCAGCGCATCGACCTGCCGCGCAAACACGTCGTCAAACGTGTAGTCGTTGCTCCACGCCGTCAGCACCGCCTGATTCGTCGTCAACGCGATTGCCGGCAGCGCCCGCCGCTCCGCCACAAAACGGCCGACGAATTCAGCCGTGAAGTGCTGTGCGTCCGCAGAGGAACCGCCATTGCCAAACACCAGCAGCTTCCGGCCGGACGTAAAGGCGTCGTACAGCATGTCGACGGCGGCGCCAATCGACGCTGGATAGGCGCTGCCGGCAACGGCCGTCATATTGCCCGCGACCAGACGGAACAGATCGGCGAAGTCCTGAGGCATCAGGCAGGGGTGGACGCCGCGATTCTTGTCACGGCATTGATCGCATCCGGCGCCGCGCGGAAGAAAAACTCGTCGATGATTTCACGTAGCTGCGGGATGGACTCGCAGCTGTTGACCCGAACACGAAAATGCGAGCCGCAGTCGAACCCTTTCGAATACCAGCTCGAGAGCGCACGGATCTTGTTGATCACCCAGCGCTCCCGACCACGTGCGCTGGCGGGCGGGGATGGAGGTGGCGTGTCGCCGGAGCCCGGCGCGAGGTGTCGGAAACCGGCCGCTTCGTCATGATGCTCGGCGAGCAACAGGCCAATGTAATCCAGCAGGAACCGGCCGCGTTCGGCCATCGTGACTTCGCGCCGCGACCGGCCGGCGGCCATGTCGGCAGCCTGCGCAAGAATCCACGGGTTGCGAAGGACGCCACGGCCGACCAGCACACCAGCGATGCCTCTCGGCGCGGCTGAACGCACAAGCTTTTCGACGATCTGCCCCGGCTCGACGCAATCGCCGCTGCCGAGAACCGGAATGCTCAATCGCGCGGCGATGCCGGCAACGAGGTCCCAGTCAGCCAAGCCCTTGTAGGACTGTTCGGCGGTGCGGCCGTGGACAGTCACGGCGGCAGCCCCCGCGTCCTGCATCCGCGCAGCCATCTCCGGCGCGTTTCGTGACGCGTCGTTCCAGCCGGCCCGCATCTTCACGGTCACGGGGATCCTGACTGCCTTCACCATCGCGGCCACAACATCCGCCGCGTGGGCGGGATCCCGCATCAGGCTGCAGCCCGCATTGTGTTTGGAGATCTTCGGCACCGGACATCCCATGTTGATGTCCACGATATCGGCGCCCATGCCCTCGACGACCTGCGCCGCCGCCGCCATCTTCGCTGGTTCGCCACCGAAGATCTGAATGGAGACGGGCCGTTCTTCCTCGGTGTATTCCGCGTACTCCAGTGTGCGGTCGATGCCGCGAACGAGTCCTTCGGACGACACCATCTCCGTGACGACCAGACCGCAGCCGCCGTGACGCTTGACCAGACGGCGAAAGGCAGTGTCGGTCATCCCCGCCATCGGCGCGACGACAAACGGCGAGTCGAGAGCAACGGTTCCGATCTTCATCGATCAGTACGCTCGCACGTCGGCGGCGTCCACTTCGACGCTGACGCCCTGGCCGATCAGATCCACGGACAACACGAGCCTCGCCTTTTCGTTCTTTCGCACGAGCCGGCCGATGACGCCCTTCAGCGGACCGTGCACGACCTCCACCATCATGCCCTCCCGCATCATCGGCACTGGGTCGAAGGCAAGGTCACTCTCAATCAGGCGGCGGATGCCGTCGATCTGATGGTCCGGGATCGGCGCCGGCTCTCCTTCGAACGAGATGATGCTGACGACGCCGGTGCATTTCAGAATCGGCAGTCGCTCGTGGGGATCGAACCGGGCGAAGCAGTATCCGGGAAACAGCGGCCAGTCGATCTTCTTCTTGCGGTCCTTCCACCGGCTCCACTTCGTGACGGTCGGCAGGAAAACGTCGATCTGTTTCTTCTCCAGTTGATCCCGGACCACCTGCTCATGACGCGACCGCGTCCACACAGCGAACCAGGGGTACTTCCCGTCAGTTGCCGGCTCGGAGTCGTTGGGAGCGGAAATCTCGGACTTTGGTTGCATCAAGGCGCTCAGACGGACGTTTGTGGGAGGTGCGGACGGCGCGGAGGGAACGTCACTGTGGCGGCGCCGCCGCAGCCTTCTGCCGCTTCGCAAGTGCCTGGTCGTAGGCGCGTTTCAACTCGGCGTTGCGGAAGTCGATATTCGCCTGTCCTCGCAGCTCGTCAAGATACGCCTGCATCGCCGAGCGCGACTTCGATTCGATAACGCGCCGCCCGATGTCGTTGCGCGCTTCCTCGAAGGAGCGATTCTTCATCTCGGTGCGCGATTCGAGTTTCAGAACCTGGTATCCACGTGTTGTCCGAATGACGTCAGCAACATCGCCAACCTTCAGCTTGTTGAGCAGCTCCTGGAGTTGAGGCGCCAGCTCGTCCATATGAATCGGTCCGATCAAACCGCCGTTCGCCTTCGACGGCGATGCAGAGACTTCCGCGGCCAGTCGCGGAAATGGCTCGCCTTTGATGAGTCGCTGCCTGATCTCCTCCGCCTTGGCTTTTGCCTCGTCGTCCTGCGCGGCGTTGATGCCACGGCTCGTCGCCGGAACCTCGATCAGAATCTCCCGCAGCATCACCTCGGACGGCGTCGTGAATTCGGTGCGGTGAGCTTCGTAGTAGGCGCGCGCCTCCTCGTCAGTGACGGCGAGCTTCTGGGTGACCTCGACATTCTGAACCTGATTGATCAGCATGTTGCGTTCGATGTCGCGGCGCAGGTCGGCCTCCGTCATCCCTTCCTGCTTCAGCGCCGCCTGGAATTGCGCCTCGTCCGTCAGGTTGTTGTTCTTCTTGATTTCGTCCACGATGCTCTTGAACTGCGCGTCACCGAGCGTGTAATTGAGCTCACGGCCGCGCTGGATGAGCAGCAGCTCGTCAACTGCTTCGAGAATCAGGTCCGGCGTGAGCTCGGCAATCGCCTTCTGCAGTTCGAGGCTGCTTGGGTTGGTGTTGGCAAATTCCGGACGGCCGCGCAGGGCATTTATCTGACGTTTCTCGAAATCCGATTTCGACACGATCTCGCCATTCACCCTGACGAGCACCTGTTCGATGATCTGCGCCCGCAACGGGACAGCGGCGGCAACAAGGGCCGCGAAGAGAACCGCCGCGCTGGCGGCAACAAAAGAACGGTGATTCATCTCAATTCCTTGGGACTCAATATGTTAAACAATTCCTCCAACCGTCCGAAAACGCCCCGTTCGCCGCGCGGGTCCTGGTCCGGTTTACGGAGGATTTCCTCTTTGGTGAACCCGGCCTTCACTTGGCCGGCGGTCGCGCGAGCCGTCCACCAGCTGGTTCCCTGATCCCGTGATGCCCGCCGCCGGCTCGAAGACGCGGATGGCGCCACAGCGGCCTCCAGGTCGAGCTTCAGTGTGACCGGCGGGACGAGTGTTGCGCCTGGCCAGTGCGTGACCACCTGAATGAGCCGTTGGGGATCGATCTTGCCGACCGGCCTGAACTTAAGGACGACGAAGCGCCCTTCCCGGTCGATGCTCTCGATACCAAGGCGATCCGCCGTGATGCGGACGCGCCCGTATTCCGCGAGGTTCAGCATCGCCGGCGGCAGCGCGCCGTAACGGTCACGGATCTCGGCCACGACCGAATCGAGCTCGCGGTCCGTGCGCGCGGCAGCGACCTTCCGATACACGATCAGCCGCTGATTCATGTCCGGGATGTAGTCGGCATCGATCTTCAAATCGACACGAAGATTCACGGTTGCGCGCAGGTCGTCCTCGATCTCTTCGCCTTTGAGCTCGCGCACCGTTTCCTCGAGCAGCTTCATGTACATCTCGAAACCGACGGCGTCGATGTGGCCGCTCTGCTCACCACCGAGCAGGTTGCCGGCCCCCCGAATCTCGAGGTCGAGCGCCGCCACGCGGAAGCCGCTGCCGAGGTCGCTGAACTCCCTGATCGCCGCCAGACGCTTGCGCGCCACTGGCGAGAGCGCCTCTTGTGGCGGAATCAGCAGATAGGCATACGCCGGACGGTCGGAGCGTCCGACGCGCCCGCGCAGCTGATACAGCTGGGACAGGCCATAGCGATCAGCGCGGTTGATGATGATCGTGTTCGCATTCGGGATGTCGAGACCGTTTTCGACAATGGTCGTCGCCAGCAACACGTCAAACCGCCGCTCCACGAATCCCAGCATCGCCCGCTCGAGCTCGTCCTCGCCCATCTGCCCGTGACCGACCACGACCCGCGCTTCCGGCACGAGACGCTGAAGCAGGTGGCCGATCGAATAGATCGATTCCACTCGGTTGTGAACGAAGTAGATCTGACCGTTGCGCGCGATTTCGTTGCGGATCGCCCGTTCGATGACCGGCGCATCGAACTTCACCACGTTTGTCTGAATCGACAGTCGATCCTTGGGTGGCGTCTCGATGATCGACATGTCACGAATGCCGACGAGCGACATGTTCAGCGTCCGCGGAATCGGCGTCGCCGTCATCGTCAGCACGTCGACCTTCTTGCGCATCTGTTTGATGCGCTCCTTGTGCGCGACGCCGAAGCGCTGCTCTTCGTCGACGACGAGGAGTCCGAGATCCTTGAACTGCACATCCTTCGACAGCAGCCGATGCGTGCCGACGATGATGTCGACTTTGCCGGCGGCGACGCCCTCGAGGATTTGCTTCGTCTCCTGTTTGGTGCGGAACCGGCTGACCATGTCGATGGCCACGGGAAACCCAGCGAAGCGGTCACGCAGCGTCTTTTCGTGCTGAAACGCCAGTACTGTGGTGGGCGCAAGAACCGCGACCTGTTTGCCGTCCATCACCGCCTTGAATGCCGCGCGCATCGCCACTTCCGTCTTGCCATAACCGACGTCACCGCACAGCAGCCGGTCCATTGGCGTCGGTGACTCCATGTCGCGCTTGATGTCGGTGATCGCCGTCGCTTGATCGGGAGTCAACTCGTATGGGAACGCGCCCTCGAATTCCTCCTGCCAGTGCGTGTCTGGCGCGAATGCGTGACCAGAGACCGCGCGCCGCTGCGCATACAGCTTGAGCAGCTCTTCGGCCATGTCGCGCATCGCCTTCTTGACGCGCGTCTTCGCCTTCTCCCACGTCGTCCCGCCCAGGCGGTCGAGTGCCGGCCTTGTCCCGCCGGTGTACTTCTGAATGAGATCGAGCCGCTCGACGGGAACGAAGAGCTTGTCATCGCCGTGATAGCGAATCTCGAGAAACTCCTGCACATCGGCTGGAGACCCGGCGAGCGGACGACTGACCGTGCCGAGCTGCTTGAGACCGACGAATTCACCGATGCCGTGATCGACATGGACGATCAGATCACCGACCTTCAGGTCACGCAGGTCGGACAGGAACGCTTTCGCAAGGTTCCGCCGCCGTTCCGACGGTGGCCGCTCTTCCTCGAAAACGTCGGTTTCCGCGTAGATCTGCAGCGCGGCGTCCGCAAGCCGGAACCCGCGGGACAATGAACCGACCGCGACCAGGACTGACGCCGCATGAACGTCTTCGGCTCGCTCGACGGGCACCGCGACGATTTCGTATTCCTGAAGGATCTCGACGGTTCGCTCCGCGCGGCCCGGACTGTCGGCAACGAACAGCACCGTGTCGCCGCGCTCACGCGCCTGCCGGAGGTCGGCGAGCCAGTCGCCGGCGCGTCCGCGAAATTCCATCGCCGGCTGTGAACGGACATGGCGGACGGACGTATCGATTGCTGCGTCCGCTCCGTCGTCAACTGCCAGCTCCTCGAGCCGGCGCGCGGAGCCGACGCGCGCCTCGATCCCCTGCCACGTGCTGAAGGCCTGAACCGGCGGCAACGCGGCGACATGGCCGCGGGCCGCCGCATCGCGGTAGCTGTTTTCAAGCTGTTCACGGACCTTCCGCACCTGCTGCTCGACCTGTTCGTACTCCGAGACGATGGGACGGATGCCGTGGGCAGCGGCCAGAAAATCGAGAATCGACAGGCTGTCATCCTCGTCGTCGAAGCGCTCTCGAATCGGCACAATCGACACCTGATCGACAGGCGCCGTCGATCGCTGAGTGGTCGGATCGAACCGGCGCAGGGTCTCGATCATGTCGCCGACGAATTCGATGCGCACAGGCTCAGGATCGCTGGCAGGAAAAACGTCGACAATGCCCCCGCGGATGGTGAACGAGCCATGCGCATCGACCGGGTCTTCGCGCGTGAAACCGGCGTCCGTGAGGAGGTCCGCGAGGGCCTGCGGCTCGATTTCGCTGCCCGATCGAATGTCGATCGCGGCGCGCCGCAGGCGATCCGGCGGGCTGACCCGCGGAAGCAGCGCCGCCGCCGAGGCCACAATCAATCGCGCTGTTCCCGACGCCGCTCCGAGCAGCGCGCGGGCGCGCGCGGCCGCCACCCGAAAATGCGGCGTCATCCCCCGGTACGGATCGATTTGCAGCGACGGCAAGGGGAGGACCGCACGCTCGGTGTCGGCTTCAGAGGCTCCCTCGAGCGCCGCGTAAAAGAACCGCGCGTCGGCGGTAAGCTGCTCGATGTCTTTGTCGGTGGGCGCGATCAGCAGCGTCGTGCCGCCTTGCGATCGGGCCGCCACAACCGTGGCCAGCGCTTTGGCAGCGGGCGTCAGACCGGCGGTGACGGGCCCACGCGTGTCGAGTCCGGCACGCGAAGCAGCCTGACTGAACAGCGCGCGTAGTGTTAACGATGGGGTCGCCGTGGGCATAAGAACGTTTTTGCGTACGTACGAGCAGCCCACCCCGGCGTGGACACCGGGTGGGTGTGCCCCCCTATTGTCCCAGATTGATCGCCCTTAGCGCTTAACCATTCCGAGTCTGAGCGCGCCGAAGCAATTCCGTCGTCGAATAGCCGGCCGCAAGGTCGACACGGATGACGCGGCCGCCGCGCGCCTCGACAACCTCACGGCCGACGATGGCATCAGCCCCCCAATCGGATCCCTTGACGAGCACGTCAGGCTGAATGCGCTCGATGATGCGTTGCGGCGTGTCTTCATCGAAAAGGACGACGGCATCTACCGCGCCGATTGCCAACAACACTTCTGCGCGTTCTGCCTCGGGAGTGAGCGGCCGCGTCGGTCCTTTGATCGCACGCACCGATCGATCGGAATTGACGGCCACGATCAAGATCGTGCCCAGCCGCCTCGCTTCGGACAGATATCGGACATGACCGGGGTGAAGCAAATCGAACACCCCGTTGGTGAACGCGACCTGGCCGCCGGCGGACTGGACGGATCGTGCGAGCGCCTCGGCTTCCGCCTCGCTTGACCGCTTTCGCGGCTCTGTCTTCACAAGCCAGTTATCCGGACGCCGCCGGAAAACGACCAGCGATGCACGGGCCGGAAAATGCCGGTGTCCTTCAGCTCGGAATTGACGCGGAACGTGTGGAGCAGGCGGTGGTAGTCATACGGCGCACCGCTTTCGCGATGAACCGCAACGTCGAGCTTGTAGCTGCCGTCGACGAGATCCAGACGCTCGATCTGAAACAGAACGACAGCCTCTCCGCTCAGTTCATCAGGGTGCGCACCCTCGAGGCTGGTGTTCGTGCCGTAGCAGCAGATTCCTTCGGCGTTGAAGATCCCAACACCGAATACGAAGTCGGTCAGCGGCCGGTGCGCGCGCACCGTGAAACGAACCGTTGCAGGATCACCCGATCGAAAGACTCGAGCTGACGCGCCATTCGCCTGCAGCACGTCGACGGCGACGATCTCCGCTTCACGCGTACCCCAGCGGCCCTCGGCGGCCGTGGACATATCGGTCGGTTCACCGGCTCTGGCAGCGGCGGTTGCATCAGCAGCGGCGATTGCGAGGTTCTCGCCACGGGCGACCTCCATCAAATAGGCATCGAGGGTCCGTTTCGGGTCACCGTACGCGCGGGCAACGCCCGCGTCGAGCCACAACGCTTCGTCGCAGAACCGAGTAATCAGGTTGAGCGAGTGGGTGACGAGCAGCACCGTGCGGCCGCGGCGACGGAATTCGGCAAGCTTGTCGAGACACTTGTGCGTGAACGCCTCGTCACCAACGGCGAGGACCTCGTCGACGAGCAGGACGTCCGGATCGACATGGATGGCGACGGCAAAGCCGAGACGCATGTACATGCCTGACGAATACGTTTTGACCGGCGCGTCGATGAAATCCTGGAGCTCGGCGAAGGCGACGATTTCGTCGTATCGCTGCGCCACCTCGCGACGCGTCAGACCGAGCATCATGCCGTTGATGAAGACGTTTTCGCGCCCGGAGATCTCCGGGTGGAAGCCGGCACCCAGCTCAATCAGCGCGGAAATCCGTCCGCGCACATCGACCGTGCCGGAAGTCGGCTTGCCGATGCCGGCGATGAGCTTCAACATCGTGCTCTTGCCTGACCCGTTGCGGCCGATGATGCCGAACGTCGATCCCTGGGCCACGTCGAACGACACACCCTTGAGCGCTTCAAACACCTCGTCAGGCTTGAGTCCAGCCAACACGCTGCCCGAGAGCAGCGCGCTCTTCAAGGTACCGAAATTCTTGCGCCGGCCATAGCGGCGAAAGAGCTTGCGGACCCCTCGCACTTCGATTGCGTTCGTCACACTTCCTCCGCAAGCGTGTCACGCAATCGATCGAAGATGAAATAGCCCGCTACAAATACCAGCATCGACAACGCGCCGACCGCGAGCAGCCCCGCCGATCCAGCGAACGGGCCCGGCACGAAGAGGATTTCCTGATAGGCAACGGCGAGATGCGTCATTGGGTTCAGATACAACAGCGGCCGTATCCGTTCAGGCGCGTCGGCAACCGAATACACGATCGGCGTCGCAAAGAACCACAGCGTCAGGAGGTTCGCCAGGAGATCGCGGATGTCGCGAAAATGCACGGTCAGCGCCGAAACCGCCAGCGTGAAGCCGAGGGTCCAGATCAGCTGCACGAAGATGACCACGGGGAGCCAGATCAGGTCGGACGTGAACAGCGGGCGCCGGTAGTAAACGAAGAACAACGCGAGTATCGGCAGACCGAGAAGAAAGTGCACCAGCCCGGCGAACACCGTGACGATGGGAAGCACCTCGGCGGGGAACAAAACCTTGCGAATCAGGTTTCCGCTGGCGATCAGGACGTTGGACGACTCCAGCAGCGACGAGGAGAACCACGTCCACGGCAGGATGCCGCAGAACATGAACAGGGCAAACGGCTCGAGCTCCGAGCGACCCCGCGTGATCACGACCGTGAACACAAACGAGTAGATCAGGAGCAGCAGCAGCGGGTTGACGAATGACCAGAACAGGCCGAGAACGGACCCGCGATAGCGGGCCCTCAGATCACGCGCAACCAGGCTCTGGATCAGCGCCCGATAGCGCAGCAGGCGGCGAAGGTTTGTGAGCGTGTCTTTTTATACCCGCGTCCGGGCCTGCGACGCCACCTGGAGTCGGATCAATGACTTCATCAGCGCGATGCGCGCGCGTTCAAAGTCCATGTCCATCGCCGGGCGCGCCAGCCGTTCCTCGGCGCGACGTTTCGCCGCCTCGGCGCGTGGCACGTCGATGTCCTCCGGTCGTTCCGCGATCTGCGCCAGCACCGTGACGCGATCGGACAGGACTTCCGCGAAACCGAACGCGACGGCCAGGTAATGCTTCTCCTGGCCGATGCGGTACCAGAGCTCGCCGACCTGCAGCGTGGCGAGCACCGGTGTGTGCGCGGGCAGGACGCCGAAGTACCCCTCCGCGCCGGGCAACTCGACTTCGTCCACCTCTTCGCTGACCAGCAAGCGCTCCGGGGTGACGATTTCCAGCCTCAGTTTGGTCGGCAGTGCCATGGGATGCGCCTATGCAGCCTTCATCGCGCGGCCCTTTTCGACCGCTTCTTCAATCGTTCCCACCATGTAGAACGCCTGCTCGGGCAGATCGTCGTGTTTGCCATCGACGATCTCCTTGAACCCCTTGACCGTGTCGGCGATCTGGACGTACTTGCCCTTGAAGCCGGTGAACTGTTCCGCCACGAAGAACGGCTGCGAGAGGAACCGCTGAATCTTTCGCGCCCGCGAGACGGTCAGCTTGTCATCTTCTGAGAGCTCGTCGATGCCGAGAATCGCGATGATGTCCTGCAGGTCCTTGTAGCGCTGCAGAATCTGTTTCACCGACCGCGCGACGTTGTAGTGCTCGTCGCCGAGCACGCGCGGGTCGAGAATCCGCGACGTCGAGGCCAGCGGATCGACGGCAGGATAGATCCCGAGCTCCGCAATCTGCCGCGACAGGTTCGTGGTCGCATCGAGGTGCGCAAACGTTGTCGCGGGCGCAGGGTCGGTGTAGTCGTCGGCCGGCACGTAAATCGCCTGCACCGAAGTGATCGACCCCTTTTTCGTCGATGTAATCCGCTCCTGCATCTGGCCCATCTCCGAGAGGAGCGTCGGCTGATAGCCGACCGCCGACGGCATGCGGCCCAGCAGCGCCGATACTTCGGAGCCCGCCTGTGTGAAGCGGAACACATTGTCGATGAAGAGCAGCACGTCCTTGCCTTCGGCGTCGCGGAAGTACTCCGCGACTGTCAACGCCGAGAGGCCGACGCGGAGGCGTGCGCCTGGCGGCTCCGTCATCTGGCCGTAGACCAGCGCCGCACGCGACTTCGACAGATCCTTCGTGTCGATGACGCCCGACTCCTGGAACTCGAGCCAGAGGTCGTTGCCTTCGCGCGTCCGTTCACCGACGCCGCCGAACACCGACACACCGCCGTGCTTCATGGCGATGTTGTTGATCAACTCCATGATGATGACGGTCTTGCCGACGCCGGCGCCGCCAAACAGACCGATCTTGCCGCCCTGGAGATATGGCTCGAGCAAGTCGATCACCTTGATGCCGGTCTCGAACATCTTCAGCTCGGTGGACTGCTGTTCGAGCGTCGGGGCGGAGCGATGGATCGGCCAGTGTTCCTTCGCCGCAACCGGCCGATCCGGGAAATCGACCGGCTCGCCCAGGACGTTGAGGACGCGGCCGAGCGTCTCCGGACCCACGGGCACCGAGATGGCCGCCCCGGTGTCGATCGCGGTCATGCCGCGCGTCATGCCGTCCGTCGGCTTCATCGCCACGGTGCGCACCCGGTTCTCGCCGAGGTGCTGCTCGACCTCGCAGACGACGTCGATCTTCTCCACGCCTGGTCCGCCTTCGGAGACGACGCGGACGGCGTTGTAAATGTCCGGCAGCCCCTCCGGGAATTCGATGTCGATGACCGGGCCGATGACCTGCACCACCTTGCCGGTCCGTTGCGCTGTAGCTGTCTGTGCCATGACTGGATCCTTGAAGGGCGCAGGCCCTGGGGCCTAACGCCTACGCTTCGTTCTTCTCTTAGGCCTTGGTCCTCATGTCGCTGACGCTCCCGACACGACCTCGATGATCTCTCGGGTAATCGCTGCCTGCCGCACCTTGTTCATGTACAACGTCAGGTTCTCGATCATCTCCGCCGAGTTGCGGGTCGCCGAGTCCATCGCCGTCATCTGCGCGGCGAAAAATGCCGCGTTCGATTCGAGCAGCGCCCGGTACACCTGAACCTGAACGTGGCGCGGGAGCAGATCTTTGAAAATCGTTTCGGGCCCAGGCTCGTACAAGTACTCCACCGTCGGCCCGCCCGCTTCTTCGCCTTCCAGCCGCGGAATCGGCAGCAGCCGCTCGACGACGATTCGTTGCGACATCACCGACTTGAATTCGTTGTAGACGAGGTGGACGCTCGACGCATTACCGGAGGTGAACTCGTCGATGGCGACGTTGGCAATTTCCTTTGCGTCGTTGAACGACAACCGCTGAAAGATGCCGACCGCCTCGTAACGGACGTCGAACCCGCGCCGCCGGAAGAAGTCGCGTCCCTTTCTCCCGATCAGGCCGAGGGCCAGTTCGCGGTCGCGGCCTTCGTTGACGATGAACTGACCCGCCGCCTTGATGACGTTCGAGTTGAAGCTGCCGCTCAGGCCGCGATCGCCGGTAATCACAATCAGCAACGGTCTGCCGTCGCTGGCCGGAACGCGAAGCAGCGGATGTGTATCCTGCTCGACCCGGTTGACGAGGCCGTTGAGCAAGCGCAGCATCCGCTGCGCGAACGGGCGTGCCGCCACGACGCGATCCTGCGCTCGTTTGAGGCGCGAGGCGGCGATCATCTTCATCGCCTTGGTGATCTGCTGCGTCGATTTCACCGCACGGATGCGGCGACGCAGGTCAATAAGCGAGGGCATTTAGGCGACCGCTGCCGCAGCCTGCCGGCCAGCCAGGAACTGATTGTTGAATTCGCCGAGCGCGCCTTCGAGCGCACCCTTCACCTCGTCATCGAGGATCTTCTTCTCTGCAATACCGGTGAACACGTTCGGGTACCGCGTCTCGACGAAACGATAGAGCTCGTCCTCGTAGCGCCGGACTTCTTCGACCGGAACCGCATCCAGATACCCCTTCGTCGCCGCGTAGATGATCGCGACCTGTTTTTCGACGCCGAGCGGCTGATACTGCGGCTGCTTCAGGATCTCGACCAGCCGCCGGCCGCGATTGAGCTGCGCCTGCGTTGCTTTGTCGAGGTCGCTGCCGAACTGGGCGAAGGCGGCAAGCTCGCGATACTGCGCCAGATCGAGTCGCAGCGATCCGGCCACCTGCCGCATCGCGCGAATCTGCGCCGAGCCTCCGACGCGCGACACGGAGTTGCCGACGTTGATGGCCGGTCGGACACCCTGGTGGAAGAGATCGCTTTCCAGGAAGATCTGTCCGTCGGTGATGGAGATGACGTTCGTCGGGATGTAGGCCGAGAGGTCGCCGGCCTGCGTCTCGATGATTGGCAACGCGGTGAGCGATCCGCCGCCCTGCGCGTTGTTCAACTTCGCCGCACGCTCCAGCAGCCGCGAGTGCAGGTAGAACACATCCCCGGGATAGGCTTCGCGGCCTGGCGGGCGGCGCAGCAGCAGCGAGATTTCGCGATAGGCCTGCGCGTGCTTCGACAGGTCGTCGTAGACCACCAAGGCATGGCGACCGGAATCGCGGAAATACTCGCCGATGGCGCACGCGGAGTACGGGCTGATGTAGAGCATCGGCGCGGGATCGGACGCCGACGCCGACACCACGATGGTGTAGCTCATCGCGTCGTATTCTTCGAGCGTGCGCACGACCTGGGCGACTGTTGACTGCTTCTGCCCGATGGCGTTGTAGATGCAGATCACGCCCTTGCCACGCTGGTTGATGATCGTGTCAACGGAGACGGCTGTCTTCCCCGTCTGTCGATCGCCGATGATCAACTCCCGCTGGCCAAGGCCGATCGGCACCATGCCGTCGATCGCCTTCAGTCCGGTCTGCAGCGGCTCCTTGACCGGCTGACGATCGACAACGCCGGGAGCGAGGCGTTCGATCGGCAGAAACTGCTTGCTGGCAATCGGACCCTTGCCGTCGAGCGGCTGGCCCAGCGCGTTGACGACGCGGCCGAGCATCTCCTCGCCGACAGGGACGGAAATGATGCGGCCCGTACGCTTGACTGGATCACCTTCCTTGATCTCCGTGTATTCGCCGAGCAGCACGGCGCCGACGCTGTCTTCCTCGAGGTTCAGGGCGATGCCGAAGACCCCCTTGGGGAACTCGAGCATCTCGCCGGCCATGGCGCGCTCGACGCCGTGGATCCGTGCGATGCCGTCGCCAATCGAAATGACCGTTCCGACTTCGGCGACGTCCACGTGCACGGCGTAGCTGCCGATCTGGTCACGGATGATCTTGGAAATTTCTTCCGCTCTGATATCCATCTGCAAATCCTCGGCGGATTGGCGCGCATCCGGAACGGGACGCGTGCGGAACCGCCCTACCGAGATTCCGCCAGGCGCTGGCGGAGGGCTGCCAGTTGCGTGGCAACGCTGCCGTCGTACACCGTGCTGCCGATCCGCGTCACCATGCCGCCGATGAGTGCCGGATCGACCCGGGTCGTCAGGGTGACCGTGCGGCCGATCATCGAGCCGAGGCGCTGCTGCAAACGCGCCGCGTCCTCGGCCGGCAGCGGTCCGGCGGTCGTCACTTCGGCCTGCACGATCTTGAGGTGCTCCATGACCCGCTCGTGAAACACGGACACCAGATCCGGCAGCAGTTCGAGGCGATCGCGCTCGGCCAGCAGGAGCAGCAGTTTGCGCACCGGCGCGGACGGCTGTTGCCGATCAAGCAGCTGCTGTACGACGGCACGCTTGCGCGCAGCGGAAATGGCCGGGCTCGACAGGACGTGTCGCAGCTCGGCGTGGGCGCGCACCAGGTCGCTGAAGGCCGTCAGCTCGTTTTCCGCTTGCTGGGGCGTGGATTCCTTCAGCGCGACGTCGAACAGCGCCTTGGCGTATCGCGCTGCGGAAGCTCGCGTGCTCATGCTGCTACTTGGAAAGTCACGAAGACGATCAGATGACGCGCTTGTACCTCAAAGGAACAAGCGATCGTTTATACCACGGAAATGAGCGGAAAAGGCACCCGGAGGCGCCTGTTACCCCCTGTTTGGGGTGGTCAACAACTCGTAAATCCGATTCAGCTCGTTTTCCGAGCCGAAATCAATCTGAATGACCCCTCCTGCCCCGCGCCGGATGATGCGAACTTTCGCGCCGAGGGCGAAACGAATGCGATCTTCAGCCGCCCTGGTATGGACGTCGGGTCGCGCTGCCGCCGACCCTCCCGGCGGCTCCGGCGGGCTCGGTTTGCCGAGCTTTCTGATCAGCAGTTCGGTGTCGCGAACCGAGAGACCGCGTGACATCACCTCGCGGGCGGCCTGCCGTTGCGCAGCGGCGTCTGCGAGTGACAGCAGCGCGCGTGCGTGGCCCATCGACAGCGCGCCCGATGCGAGATCGGCGCGGACTTCATCCGGCAGCTTGAGCAGGCGCATGAAGTTCGCTACCGAACTGCGATCCTTCCCCACCGCTGCCGCAATTTGATCCTGCGTGAGCCCGAACTCGTCGGCCAGCCGGCGATAGGCGACCGCCTCGTCGATCGCGTTCAGGTTTTCACGCTGGATGTTTTCGATCAGCGCCAGCTCGAGCAGTTCTTTGCTCGACCCTTCCGCAACGTCGCGGATGACGATCGGCACTTTGTGCAGGCCAGCGCGCTGCGCGGCGCGCCAGCGGCGCTCACCAGCGATGATCCGGTACGTCGAGCCCGTGCGGCGCACGAGGATCGGCTGAATGATGCCATTGGCCTTGATCGAGTCCGCCAGCTCCTGCAGCTTCACGTCGTCCATCTGCACACGGGGCTGCAGATCGTTCGGTGCAAGGAGATCGATATCGACCTCCATCACGCCGGTGCGCGGCGGCTCCGGCGCGTCGGGAATGAGTGCGCTAAGGCCCTTGCCGAGGGCTGGGCGACGTTCAATCATGAAGCTTCTCCAATCCTGTTCGCGGTTACGCCGCCCGACGGGCGAGCATCTCCTTGGCGAGCGCCACATAGGCGGCGGCGCCGCGCGATTTCACGTCGTAGAGCACGCCAGGCACGCCGTGGCTTGGCGCTTCGCCAAGGCGGACGTTGCGCGGAATGATCGTGTTGAACACCTTGTCCTTGAAGAACTCGCGCACATCGCGCGCAACGAGCTGACCGAGATTCGTGCGGTCGTCGTACATGGTCAGCAACACGCCCTCGATATCGAGTGAAGGATTGAGCGCGCTTCGCACCAGACGCATCGTCCCGACAAGATCCGCGAGCCCTTCGAGAGCGAAGTACTCGCAGTGCAGCGGAATGAGAACGGCGTCGGCTGCGACGAGCGCGTTCAGCGTCAGCAGTCCCAGCGAGGGTGGGCAGTCGATGAAGATGTCGTCGAACTGATCGCGCAGTGCATCAACGACGCGGCGCAGGCGTCGTTCGCGGTCGGCAACGGACACCAGCTCGATCTCCGCGCCAGTGAGATTGCGATCCGCAGGGATCAGGAACAGGCTCTCGATCCGGGTCGGCAGAACGAACGTCTCCGGCGGCGCGTCTGTCGTCAGCGCTTCGTACACCGTCCCGTGCTCGGCCCGCTCGCCTTTCAGACCGACGCCGCTGGTAAGGTTTCCCTGGGGGTCGACGTCGACGAGAAGCACTCGACGGCCGGACAGGGCGATCGAGGTCGCCACATTGATCGCCGTCGTGGTTTTGCCCACGCCACCCTTCTGGTTGGCAACTGCCACGACGCGGGCTCGGCGTGAAGGAATGGCTGTCTCTGGCGCCGCTGTTCCGGGCTCTGTCATTCGTCCTAATTAATCCTTGTGGCATGCCGTTGGTAACTCCAGTGCAGCGTAGTACTTCGCAGGATCCGCGTCAAGCGTTTCACGTGGAACTGCGAATATATAACGAATGTCGTGGCGCCGTTCCACGTGGAACACTCGCTGCGACTTAGGCTGGGGGGTGAAGTCCCGAACGCTGTCTTTCTATGACTACCAGCCTGCTGAGCAGAGGTTCGACGAGCGGAAAGGTGGCGCGCCATACCAACGGAGGCTCCACCGCCTTCGGCAGATCGTTGGCGCTGCTGCTACGGAACAGCAGAATCAATCCTCCGGGCTTCACAAACGCTTGGAGACCAATCAACACTCGCGATTCGACACGCACGGCCCGGATAGTCAACAGGTCATGCTTGTCATGGAGATCTGGCCTAGCAACCAGCAGCGCTTCGAACCGCGCCGTTAGAACTTCGGCCTCCAGTTCAAGCGCACGCACCGCTTCACGCAGGAAAATTGACTTGCGCGTTCTCGACTCGACCATCCGAAGCCGCAATCCGGGGATCGCCAAGGCAAACGGGATCGCTGGAGACCCTCCGCCGCTGCCGATGTCGATCTGACTACTGCTGTCAGCTGGGGCGTACTTCGCCGCCACTACGGGCTCGATCAGAAGCCTGTCCAGCGCCTCCGGCGTGGGCTCGGCCAGATTCATTCCGGTGAGGTTTATCTTTGCGTTCCAGGTGGACAACAGGCGGTAGTAGGTTTCGAGCTGTGTCGTCAGCGGGATGGGGATCACGATGCCCGCGCGCGTGGCGCGACGCGCCAACCGATCCTGAAACTCGCGGCTGTTCACTGCCGCACGGATCCTACATCGCGCCTTCGGGTGCCGTGTCCGGTGACAGCCGCCCAAGAAACGCACCCAGCACCGCCACGGCCGCCGGAGTCATTCCCGGAATTCGCGACGCCTGCCCGAGCGTCTCAGGACGCACCTGCGTCAACCGCTGGACCGCCTCGCGCGACAGCCCAGGGACTCGTGAAAACGGAAACTCCGACGGTATCCGGCGTCGCTCCTGGCGGCTGGCGCGAGCTGCGCGAGCCCATTCCTGCTTCAAATATCCCTCGTACTTCACCGCGGTCTCGACGCTGGCGACATCGAGCTCGCGCGAATGCGCCGCGATATCGAGGCTTACTTCTCCTCGGTCCACGAGGTCCGCAAGTCGAACTTCGGGTTGTCGGAGGTGTTGTGCCGCCGCCCGTTCGCCGTTGCCGGTGCGAATACGCGAGCGACCGAGATGCTCCACGTTTCTGTCGAAGCGATCGCGGCGTGCAACGAACGCCTCCCATCTCTCATCGTCAATCAAGTGGAGATCTCGGCCATGTGAAGTCAGCCGCAGATCTGCGTTGTCGATTCGAAGCAGCAGGCGATGCTCCGCGCGAGACGTGAACATGCGATACGGCTCGATGCATCCCTTGGTTACGAGATCGTCCACGAGCACGCCGATGTAAGCCTCTTCGCGACCAAGTCGAAACGGATCCTCTCCGCGAGCTGAACGTGCCGCATTGATTCCGGCAACGAGCCCCTGCGCAGCCGCCTCCTCATATCCCGAGGTGCCGTTGATCTGTCCCGCGCAAAACAAGCCGTCTATCCGGTGCGCCTCCAACGTCGATCGTAATTCGGTCGATTGCACGAAATCGTATTCCACCGCATATCCCGGTCGAAGGAGTCGCGCCTCCTCGAGTCCCGGAAGCGCGTGCACGAGATCCTCCTGGATGTCCCTCGGCAGCGACATCGAGAATCCGTTCAGATAAATTTCATCAACATCGACACCTTCGGGTTCCAGATACAGCTGATGCCGCTCGCGATCCGGAAATCGCATGATCTTGTCCTCGAGCGACGGGCAGTACCGTGGGCCGATGCCCTGAATCTGGCCGTTGAACAACGGGCTGCGATCGATCGAGCCTCTGACCAGATCGCGCACGCGGTCGTTCGTATGCAATAGCCAGCAGTGGATGCGATTGCCCAGCGGCTTGGTCGTGGAGAAGGAGAATGGGACGGGAACCGCGTCTCCATCCTCGCGGACGAAATGGCCGTCGGAGACCGCACGCTCGAAGTCGATGCTGCGGCGATCCAGCCGTGGCGGCGTACCCGTTTTCAGCCTGCCCATCTCGAAGCCGAACGATCGAATCGATTCCGCGAGATCGCGTGACGGCGGTTCACCGTGTCGACCGGCTGGACGCTGTTCAGGGCCGATGTGAATCAGACCGTTCAGAAACGTGCCCGTCGTCAGGACGATCGCGCGCGCAGAATGCGTCGCACCATCCTCCATGACAAGGCCGGTAATCCGGCCACCGCTGCTCGCCAGCCGTCCGGCTTGGCCGAGAATCCACGTAATGTTTGGCTGGCGCTTCAACGCAGCAGTGATCCACTTGCCGTACTCGCGCTTGTCGGCCTGCGCGCGCGGCGACCAGACGGCGGGGCCGCGGCTTCGATTCAGCAGCTTGAATTGGAGACCGGTGGCATCGATGGCGATGCCCATCAAGCCGCCGAGTGCGTCGATTTCTCGAACCAGGTGCCCCTTGGCAGTTCCGCCCACCGCGGGATTGCACGGCATGTGGGCGACGGTTTCCTCGGAGAGAGTACACAGCCCCACGTGGCAACCGATTCTTGCCGCCGCGTACGCGGCCTCGACCCCTGCGTGCCCTGCGCCGATGACGATGACGTCGAATTGCATGAAGAGACCTGTTTCGAACCGGATCTATTTTCCGATACAGAACTTCTCGAAGATGTGATTCAGCACGTCAGCTGACGTGCGAACGCCGACGACCTCATCGAACCGTCCACGCGCGTCCTGCAAATCCGCGAGCAGAAACTCCTCCGCGATGTGGCCGTTGCTGAGAGCCGATGCGGCTCGACACAGGCTGCGGCGCGCGTCTTCGAGGAGCGTGATGTGGCGCAAGTTCGTCAGGGTGGGCGACTCGCGGAGATCCTCGTCGCCGCTGAGCGCGTGTGCGATTGTGAAGCGCAGCTCGTCCAATCCGCATCCATTCAGCGCCGATACCGACACAGCGCCCTCGACGTGGATCTGGTCCGGCAGATCGCTCTTGTTCGCCACGACGACGCGCCGCTGACTCGATGTCTCGTCCAACAAGCGCTGATCATCGGCCGTGAGCGGCTCGCCTCGATCGAGCACGACCACGATCAGGCTGGCGACGCGCCGTGCCTCCTGACCTCTGGCGACCCCCTCCCGCTCGATGACGTCGTCGGCATCCCGTGCGCCGGCGGTGTCGACGAGCGTCGCCGCGATGCCATCGATGTCCACCGGTTCGGTGATCAAATCGCGCGTTGTCCCGGGCATGCTCGTGACGATGGCTCGATCGGCGCCGGCCAGTGCGTTGAACAGGCTCGACTTTCCTACGTTCGGCCGGCCCGCAATCACCACCGTCGCGCCCTCGCGCACGAGACGACCGCGATGTGCGTCGGCGAGAAGATGTTCGACGCCCGTCGCCACACTGCCGACGCGGGCGCAGATCTCATCTGGTGTGATGAAGTGGTAGCCCTCGTCCGGAAAATCGAGCGATGCCTCGAGCCGTGTGATCAGATCGAACAAGTCGGCATCGAGCGCCGCAATTCTCCGCGTCAGCGTGCCTTCGAGCTGATCGAACGCTGTTCGGGCCTGCAGCGGCGTTGCCGCCGCTATCAGATCGGCAACCGCCTCGGCCTGGATGAGATCGATCCGGCCCGAGAGAAACGCGCGCAGAGTGAATTCACCCGGTTGTGCCAGCCGTGCACCAGCGCCGAGGGCAGCCTGCACGATCGTGCGCAGGACGACCGGGCTTCCGTGCGCACTCAGTTCGACGACGTCCTGTCCGGTGTACGAGTGCGGAGCCGGGAACCAGGTCGCGATGACGCTGTCGATGGCACCGGCATTGCCGCCGATGCGCGTCAGCGTCGCCCGGCGCGGCGAGAAGGGTGATCGTCGCCTGCTGATTTCTCTGAGAACGTCGTGCGCGCGCGGCCCGCTGACGCGGACGACGCCTAGTGCCCCGCGGCCCCGAGGTGTTGCAAGTGCGACGATCGTATCGTCCGTGGCAAACATGACGGACGAGAAGCCACCCTAATCCTTCACCGAGATAATGACGGTCTTCATGAACGCGTCGCCGATACTCTCGGACGTGACGTCGCCATCCTCGGCGATGGCCATGTGAACGATCCGGCGTTCGTACGGGTTCAACGGTCCCATCTCCTGCGGCATCCCGGACGAGCGCGCCTTCCCAGCCATGAAGAGTGCCATCTGCTTCAGCTCGGCGTCCTTGTCGCGGCGGAACCCGTTGCAGTCGATGACGATTCGGTTGTCGTCGCCCAGCTGTTTCCGAAACGTCGTCGCCACAACGTGCTGCAGTGCCTGCAGACCCTCGCCGCCCCGGCGAATGAGCACGCCACCGTCCTCGCCCTCGAGATTGATCCGCGTGGCTTCGGGAGTTTCCTCGATGCTGGCGGTGAGCTGGAGGCCCATCGCCGTCACAACACTCTGCACAAACGACGCAATATCAGTCGTGAAAGGCATGTTCACCGGCACCTATCGCTTGCTGGACCGCCGCACGGTAGCAAGCGCCGGCGGTCCGATCAACTGATTCGTCAGGTACTGCTGACCAATGGCCCACAACTGGCTGACAGTCCAATACAGGACAACGCCGCTGGGCGAAAACGCCATCATCGCCGTGAACATGACCGGCATGATCATCATCACGCGCTGCTGCGTCGGGTCGGCGGCGGTCGGCGTGATCTTCTGCTGCCAGAACATCGTGATGCCCATCAGCAACGGGATCACAAAGTACGGGTCTGGCGCCGACAAATCGTGGATCCAGCCCACGAAAGGCGCTCCGCGCAGCTCAATCGACATCGACAGCAGCGAGTAGAACGCCAGCAGCACCGGCATCGTGAGCAGCATCGGCACACAACCGCTGGCAGGGTTGACGCCCCGTTCCCGATACAGGTTCATGATCTCGGTGTTCATCTTCTGCTTTGCCGGATCCGTCGCCTTCAGGTGCGCATAGCGATCCTGAATCGCCTTCATCTCCGGCTGAATCGCCTGCATCTTCCGCATCGCCACGACGCTGCGATGCCGCGGGTAAAACAGCACGAGATTCAGCAGAACGGTCAACAGGATGATCGCCCATCCGTAGTTCCCGAGGAATCCGTAGAGCCACTTCAACGCGCTCAGCAGCGGCACGACCATCCATGCAAACATGCCGAAATTGATGGCCCGTACCATCTCGGGATCCGCCGCCCGCAACAGGTCGAACTGTTTCGGTCCGACATAGAACCGTACATCGCGCACGGGATCGCGAAATCTGAACGATGCCGCAATCAACTGCGTCGGTCTGCTCGGATCGCTGACGTTCGGAACCGTAACAGGCCGGTACTCCAGGCGCGCGTAGTCCGTGTTCAGAACCGCCGCAATGAAGTAATGGTCATCGATACCGCCAAAACGGAATTGCCCTTCATGCGCGGGCTGGCTGCCCAATGATTCGAACTTCAGCCGGTTGACCTTTCCATCGCGATGGTAAATGGCCTCGGGCGGCTGCACTCTGCTGCCGGTGAAGAACGTTCCTCCTGACGGCGTCGCGCCGATGTCCCCGAGGCCAGGACCCCAATGGACCGCCGGCTTGAGCGCCGTCGCGCCACTGCGAACGTCGGCCGAGAACACCACGACGAAATTGCGCGGGTCGAATCGCAGCTCTTTGCGCGCGTGGAGGCCTGACGCGTCCTCGTACTCGAAGACAACGGTCTGCGGTGCCGAGGTCGCATCGACCTTGCCGCCGTTGTCGCCGCTGACCTGGTATAGCGCGTCATTCAACCGCTGCGTCATTTGCCCATCGTCTACGCGCAAAAGAAACGGGCCCGGCTGATCCGCCGGAGCGTTGGCTGGAATGAGGTCGACCAGTTGTCCGGAGGGGATGTGGTAATCCTTCAACCGCCAGTGCAGCACGCGCCCGCCTCGATTGCTCAGCACGACCTCCGCGACCGACGTCTCGACGCGGATCTCGCGCTCGGCAGGCTCGCTCTTGACCGCCCTAACGGCGGGGGCAGTGACGGGGGCAGGCGCTTCGGCAGGCGTTGGCGCGACGGGCGGCGTCGGCGCCGGTTTGGAAGATCCAGTCGTCGTCGCAGAAGCTGCCGGCCGCGGGGGCGGCGCCGGCATGAAGAACACCTGCCACCCGTACATGACAAGCGCCGCGAGAATGATGGCGAGGAAGATCCTGCGTTCCATGAATGGGACTACGCGCGTCGCGTGCGCCGCGGTCTCACGGCGGCGGGGGGACACGGGTCAAGTCCGAAGCCACCGAACGGGTGACAACGGGCGAGACGACGGAGTCCCAGCCACGAGCCACGAAGCGCTCCGTGAACCGAAACAGCCTGGGACATGTAATCCGAGCACGACGGCTCAAAGCGGCAACTACCCTTAAATAACGGTGAAAGAACGGACTTATACGTTGCGACGAGCCCGAGCACCAGGGCGGCGGTGAGGCTCTGTCCTGGGGCGTCGTCGGTCGCGGTCGCGTCGCGCGAGGGTGTTGGTGTAATCGGCCTCAAGGGTGGAGAACGGCGCATCGAGCATTTCTGGGCGCGGAACCACGATCACGTCGAGGCCCGCAGGCGGCTTCTGTCGTCGGAACAACTCGCGGGCGAGGCGCTTGGCTCGGTTCCGAACGACAGCAGACCCGAGCTTCCGTGTAGCGGCAACGCCGAGTCGACACCGGGTGATCCCGTTGGGCACGACAAAGAGCGTCATGAACCGTCCATGTAGTCGAACGCCCCCTTCGTAGGCGCGCTCGAACTCCGGCCGTCGTCGAACCCGGTCGTCGCGGGAAAGGCGCTCCGTCACCGGGCGCTCCGCCGGCGTTACCCTTCGTCGGAGACCGTCAGGCGTTTTCTGCCCTTTGCCCGGCGACGTTTCAACACGATCCGGCCGTTTTTGGTCGCCATCCGGACGCGAAAGCCGTGTGTCTTACTGCGGCGCCGCGTGTTCGGCTGGAACGTGCGCTTACCCTTTGCCATGGTGACGATGTCCTACGCGATGAACGTCGAGGTGTCGAGCTGTCAAACTCCCAATACTAGCCATCGCCTGCCAAGAGTGTCAAAGGGATGGCCGATTCTGTCCGTGTGTTACAGTTCGCGGGCGTTCAGCGCACGTCTCCCATGCAGTGCGGCCGCACCGGTTGTTCGGTTTCTCCCCCAAGATTTCCACACCTGTGGAAAACACTGTGGAAAACAACATTAAACGGTCGAGTTGTGCGTAAGAACTCAGGTTTTTTGCGGTTTTCGACGCGGCGAAAGCCAGCGGACCTCGATTTTTCGGGCTGCCGTTACCCCTGGGAACCCTGCGGTGGCGTCATGGCGCCAGTCCTGGGGGCGAAAGCCTTCGTTTGTTAAGAGATTTTCCGGAATTCCGTAATGGACGCCAGTATTTGGGACCAGGTTCTGAGCCGCATTGAAACGAAGGTCAATCGTCACAGCTTCTACACCTGGTTCAAGCCCACGTCGTTCGTCGCGGACGGCGGCGGTTCAATCACCGTGCGGGTGCCAAACCCGCTGTTCAAGGACTGGCTGACGAAGCACTATTCGCTCGTTCTGTCGGAGGCACTCGCTGAGGTTCGCCGCCCTGGCACGTCGGTTCTGTTCGTTGCGGAGGGTGCGCCATTCACCCCGGCCGTCGATGAAACTGCGGCCCCTCCCGAAGCGTTCGAGCTGGAACCGCCGCCGCCAGCCAACGTTCCGGCAACCACTCCGGGCGGTCTGAACCCGCGCTACACCTTCGACACGTTCATCGTCGGGCCTTCGAATCAGTTCGCGCATGCCGCCTGCCGTGCGGTTGCCGAGGCTCCGTCGCGATCGTACAACCCGCTCTTCATCTACGGCGGTGTGGGGCTCGGAAAGACGCACCTGATGCACGCGGTTGGACAGTACGTCCTCCAGCACGATGCCAGCCTGAAGCTGACCTACATCTCGTCGGAGCGTTTCATGAACGAGATGATCAATGCCGTGCGATACGACCGCATCCTCGACTTCCGCGAACGTTATCGCAGCGTCGATGTTCTTCTCGTCGACGACATTCAGTTCGTCTCCGGTAAGGAAGGAACGCAGACGGAGTTCTTCCACACGTTCAACGCGCTCTATGACGCACAGAAGCAGATCGTGCTGAGCAGCGATCGACCTCCGCACGAAATTCCAGCTCTGGAAGAGCGGCTACGGTCTCGCTTCGAGTGGGGACTCATCGCCGACATTCAGCCGCCCGATCTCGAAACAAAGGTTGCAATTCTCAAGCGGAAGGCCGAAGCCGAGGCCGTGCCGCTTGCCGACAACGTCGCCATGTACATGGCCGGCCGGATCAAGTCGAATATCCGCGAACTCGAGGGATCGCTGATTCGGCTGATCGCATATGCGTCGCTGACGGGTCGCGAAATCTCCTTGGAACTGACGCAGGAAGTGCTGCGGAACGTGATCGACCAGGACGAGAAGGCGGTCACGATCGAGAGCATTCAGAAATACATTTCCGATTACTACCAGTTGAAGGTCGGCGAGTTGAAGTCGCGCAACAATTCGAAGTCAGTGGCGATGCCACGACAGGTCGCGATGTATCTGGCGAAGTCGCTCACGAACGCTTCGCTGCCTGAAATCGGAAGAAGCTTCGGCGGCAAGCATCATTCGACCGTCATCCACTCGATCAAAAAGGTGGATGAGATGCGGAGAACCAATCACGATTTCAACAGCCTGATTGCATCGTTTCTGCAGGCTTTCAAGTAAATTCACCGTTTCCACAGCTCATCAAAGAGCCCGCTTGTGGATCGTCTCCAATCAGCAGATTCCCCACACTTTGCCAACCGTTCGGGCGGCGCCGAACCACAAACCGGCCCACAGCGTAAACTGTTCAAAAAAAAGGATTAATCGGCGCGTATTGACTTTTGCACAGCACCTTCTTTCTTGTATAATTTCTTATCTCTTCTGATCACTCTTTAAGCGAGTGAACCACCACTTCCGGCTCCGTTGAATGCGGACTCGCCGCTCCGCTCGAGGTCCTGATGGAATTAGTTGTCCGCAAGAATGAGCTTCTGCGAGAACTGCAACTTTTCCAGGGCATCGTCGAGCGCAAGAACACGATTCCGATCCTGGCCAACGTGCTGCTCGAAGCCAAGGGTGACGAGGTGCGGATGCTGGCGACGGACCTCGAGGTCGCGTTGCGCAGCAGGTGTCATGCGGCAGTCGCCAAGGGTGGCTCGCTGACGCTGCCGGCGAAGAAGCTCTACGAGATCGTCAAAGCCCTGCCGGAAACGGACGTCCGCATCGAAGAGGACAAGAACGGCGTCAAAGTGGCGGCGGACCATTTCGACTCGCGCATGCAGACCCTGCCGCGCGAGGATTTCCCGACGCTGCCCGACGTCAGTGGAAAAGCGCGAGCCACGCTGCCACGTGCTGCCGTTCGGGAAATGGTCACGAAGACGCAGTTCGCGATCACCGGCGAGGACACGCGGTACTTTCTGAACGGTGCGAAGTTCGTCCTCAAGCCGGAGAGCCTGACGCTGGTCGCAACCGATGGACACCGACTGGCGCTGGTTGAAGTGAACCACGCGACCGGCGTCGAAAAGGAAACCGGTGTCATCCTGCCGAAGAAGACGCTGCTCGAACTTGGCAAGCTGCTGTCGGAAGGCGAGGGAGATATCCAATTCGAGAGCGGCGAAAACCACCTGTTTTTCGACGTTGCTGGCCGTGTGCTGATTTCGCGGATGATCGACGGGCAGTTCCCCGCCTATGAGCGCGTCATCCCGAAGGGCAACGACAAGGTCATCGAGTTCGATCGCGACAAGCTGACAAGCGCTGTCAAGCGTGTCGCGCTGCTCTCGAACGAGCGTTCCCGCGCGGTGAAATTCGAGATTGGGAAAGGCAAGGTTGAAGTGACGTCGAGTTCTTCGGAATTCGGCGAGGCGCGCGAGCAGCTCGACGTCGATTACGCGGGCGCGGCGCTCACCATCTCGTTCAATGCGCAGTACGTCCTGGACTTCCTCAACGTCGTCGAGACCGATGTGGTGTCGCTCTCGCTGAAGGACGAGGTCAGCCAGGCAGTCATGAAGCCCATCGGCGCAGAGGGCTATGACTACACGTACGTGATCATGCCGATGCGCATCTGAGCGGAGGATCCGTTCTCCGCCAGACGTGGCCAGTCACACAGCCGGTGACTGTATTCAAGGAAACGCGTGGAATATCCGGAACAGCAGAACACGAGTCAGTCAGACGCGATCAGCAGCGACGAGGCGCAGGTGCCGGTCGGCGCCAACGGCAACGGCGTTGTTGAGGATTACGGCGCGGACAAGATCAAGGTCCTCGAGGGTCTCGAGGCGGTGCGCAAACGGCCCGCCATGTACATCGGGTCCACGGGCGCGCCGGGCCTGCACCACCTCGTCTACGAAATCGTCGACAACTCGATAGACGAGGCCCTCGCCGGCTTCTGCGATCAGGTCAACGTCACCATCCATATCGATAACTCCGTCACGGTTGTCGATAACGGTCGCGGCATCCCGATCGATCTGCACGCCAGCGGCAGGTCGGCGGCGGAAGTCGTCCTGACGGTCCTTCATGCCGGCGGCAAGTTCGACAACGACAGCTACAAGGTTTCGGGAGGCTTGCACGGGGTTGGCGTGTCTGTCGTCAACGCGCTGTCCGAGCGTCTCGATCTCGAAATCTGGCGCAACGGCAACGTCTACCAGCAGAGCTACGAGCGCGGCATTCCGGTCACCGAGCTGGTGACGGCGGGCACCACGCAGAAGCGCGGCACCAAGGTGACGTTCAAGCCCGACGTGCAGATCTTCGAGACCACCGACTACAGCTTCGACACCCTCGCCCAGCGGCTGCGCGAGCTCGCATTCCTGAACGGCGGCATTCTCATCACCATCGAAGACGAACGGGACGGCAAGAGCCACCGTTTCCAGTACGACGGCGGCATCGTGTCGTTCGTGCAGCATCTGAACAAGAACAAGGCAATCGTCAACGACAAGCCGATCTTCATGAAGGGTGAGAAGGACGGCATCGAAGCGGAAATTGCGCTGCAGTGGAACGACGCCTACTCCGAGCTGGTTTTTTCCTTTGCCAACAACATCAACACCCACGAGGGCGGCACACACCTGTCCGGGTTCCGCTCGGCGCTGACGCGCACGATCAACACCTATGCGGTGAAGAACAACCTGGCGAAGGATCTGAAGGACGCCAGCATCAGCGGCGACGACATCCGCGAGGGTCTGACGGGCGTCATCAGCGTCAAGATTCCGCGGCCGCAGTTCGAAGGTCAGACCAAGACGAAGTTGGGCAACACCGAGGTCAAGGGCATCGTCGAAGCGATCGTCAACGACCGCCTCGGGCAGTTTCTCGAGGAGAATCCGACCGTCGCCCGCCGCATTATCGGCAAGGCCGTCGACGCCGCCCGGGCGCGCGAGGCCGCGCGCAAGGCGCGCGACCTGGTCAGGCGCAAGGGAGCGCTCGACGGCAGCAGCCTGCCGGGCAAGCTGGCGGACTGTCAGGAGCGCGATCCGGCGCAGAGCGAGCTCTATATCGTCGAGGGTGAGTCAGCCGGAGGCTCGGCCAAGCAGGGACGCGATCGACGGTTCCAGGCAATCCTGCCGATCAAGGGCAAGATTCTCAACGTCGAGAAGGCGCGCTTCGACAAGATGCTGAGCAGCGACGAGATCAAGACGATGATTGCGGCGCTCGGCTGCGGCATCGGCACCGAAGACTTCGACATCGAGAAGCTGCGGTATCACCGCGTCATCATCATGACCGACGCGGACGTGGACGGATCGCACATCCGCACGCTGCTGCTCACGTTCTTCTACCGGCAGATGCCGCAGCTGATCGATCGCGGCCACATCTTCATCGCGCAGCCGCCGTTGTTCCGCGCCAAACGCGGGCGCACCGAGACCTACATCAAGGACGAGCGGGAGCTCGAAAGCTTTCTGATTCGTCGCGCCGTCGAGTCGCGCGTCGTGAGGTTGGCCGACGGCAGCGAGTTGTTTGGCGAGATCCTCGAGCGCCGGTTGCAGCGGATGATGAGCTACCGCAAGCTGCTGCAGCAGGTCACGCGGCGGGGCATCCCTCCGGAAATCGTCACCGCCCTGCTGCAGATGGACGCCAGGGACAAGTCGTTCTTCGAGACGAAGGACCGGCTCGAGGTTCTGTCGCAGCGCATGACCACTCCCAACCGCACGGTCGGCGTCGGCCGCGACGACGAGCACAATGCGTTCTTCCTCGACGTCGAGGATCGGTCACACGGCTATCCCCGCCGCTTCGTCCTTGGCGTCGACTTCATCTCGTCTGGCGAATACCGGACGTTGATGGCCGCCTACCGCGAGATACACGACATCCACTTCCCGGTCGTCGTCAAGGCCCTGGAGGCGGCTCGCGAAGAGGAGACGGAGGACGCGGCGACAGCCGCGGCGGACGGCAGCGCGATTGGTGGCGCACCGCTTGACGAAGCGACGAAGCTTGCCGCTGAACAGAAGGATCGCGTCGCCGAGGCCGTCGGCGTGCGCCCGCCGAAGAAGGAGCTCGACACGACGCTGGCCGATCCCGATGCGTTCGTCGAGTACTTCATCAACATGGGCAAGAAGGGGATCGCCGTCAATCGCTACAAGGGGCTCGGCGAGATGAATCCCGAGACGTTGTGGGGGACGACGATGGATCCGGACGCACGGACGCTGCTCGAGGTGCGCGCCGAGGATCACGCCGAAGCCGACCAGATGTTCACCACCCTGATGGGCGATCAGGTCGAACCGCGGCGGAAGTTCATCGAGGACAACGCGCTCGACGTCCGCAACCTTGATGTCTAGGCCGGTCCGCCTCCCGTGAAACACACGTCGGCGGCACCCGCCTATACAGCGAAGGCCGGGTTCCGCGAGCCGTAGCGAACTCATTGCGAGCGGACCCAGCAACAGATAAATGAACGCACACAACGCGACCAGACTGCCCGTCAATATCGAAGACGAGATGAAGCGCTCGTACATGGATTACGCGATGAGCGTAATCATCGGGCGCGCGCTGCCCGACGTACGGGACGGCCTGAAGCCCGCGCACCGACGCGTGCTCTACGGCATGAAGACGATGGGCCTGTCGGCGACCCGCGGCTATCGCAAGTGCGCGAAGATCGTCGGCGAAGTGATGGGCAACTATCACCCGCACGGCGACGCGTCGATCTACGACACGCTCGTCCGTCTGGCGCAGGACTTCAACATGCGCGCACCCCTCGTCGACGGCCAGGGCAATTTCGGGTCCGTCGACGGCGATCCGCCAGCGGCAATGCGGTATACCGAGGCGCGGTTGAAGGCGCTGGGCGACGAGATGATGACGGATCTCGACAAGGAGACCGTCGACTTCGTCCCGAACTACGACGAGACAACCGAGGAGCCCTCGGTGCTGCCCTCGCCGTTCCCCAACCTGCTCGTCAACGGCTCCGCGGGCATTGCGGTCGGCATGGCCACGAACATCCCTCCCCACAACTTGCGGGAGGTGATCGATGCGGTCATCTGGACGATCGAATCGGCGTACCTGGAGGGGCGGCCGACGGCGGCCGAGCGTCAGCGCAAGCTGCTGGAACTCGTGCCCGGCCCCGACTTCCCCACCGGCGGCTACATCATCGGACGTTCCGGCATTCAGCAGGCATACCTGACCGGCCGCGGTATGGTCATCATGCGCGCCAAGGCCGAAATCGAGGTGTCGAAGAAGGGCGATCGCCAGTCGGTCGTCGTCAGCGAGATTCCCTACCAGGTCAACAAGGCTCGCTTGATCGAGCGGATAGCCGACCTGGTGCGCGAGAAGACCATCGAAGGCATTTCCGACATCCGCGACGAATCGGACCGATCGGGGATGCGCATCGTCATTGAGCTGAAGCGCGGCGAGGTCGCCGACGTCATCCTCAACAATCTCTACAAGCACACGGCGCTGCAAAGCAGCTTCGGCGTGATCATGCTGGCCATCGTCGGCGGCCGGCCGCGCGTGCTGACGCTCGCCGAACTGATCGACACCTTCGTCGAGTTCCGCCGCGATGTCGTCCGGCGCCGCACGGAATTCGAGTTGCGGAAAGCCGAAGCGCGTGCCCATATCCTCGAGGGGATGAAGATCGCGCTCGACCATCTCGACGCGGTCATTGCGTTGATTCGCGCGGCGAAGAATCCAGCCGAGGCGCGCGACGGTCTGATAGCGCAGTTCGGACTGAGCCAGATCCAGGCGCAGGCGATCCTCGACATGCAGCTGCAGCGGCTGACCGGACTGGAGCGCCAGAAGATCCTCGACGAGCTGGCCGAACTCCTCAAGACGATCGAGCGCCTGCGCGCGATTCTCTCGAGCGACAAGATGCTGATGGAAATCGTCGTGCGCGAACTGCGTGAGGTTCGCGACCGTTACGGCGATGACCGTCGCACGGAAATCCTCGCCGAATCGGGCGAGTTCCGCATCGAGGACCTGATCGCCGAAGAAGACATGGCGATCACGGTCAGCAATACCGGCTACATCAAGCGGACGGCCATCACCAGCTACCGCAATCAGCGTCGGGGCGGTAAGGGTCGCATCGGCATGCGGACCCGCGAAGAGGATTTCGTCAGTCACCTCTTTGTCGCGTCAACGCACGCCTACATCATGATCTTTTCGGATCGCGGCCGCGCCTACTGGCTGAAGGTCCACGAGATCCCGGACGTCGGTCCGGACGGTCGCGGCAAGGCGATCGCCAATCTTGTGTCGATGCAGGAAGGCGAACGGATTGCGGCGCTGCTGGCGGTGAAGGAATTCGAAGAGAACAAGTTCATCGTGATGGGGACCAAGCGTGGTGAGGTGAAGAAGACGGAACTCCGCGCCTTCAGCAACCCGCGCACGGGTGGGATCATCGCCATGGACGTGGAAGAAGGCGATGCCGTCATTGCCGTGCAGGTGTCCGAAGGCGCCAACGAAATCTTCATCGGCACGCGAAATGGGATGTCGATCAGGTTCAAGGAAACCGACGTCCGGTCCATGGGTCGTACCGCGGGCGGCGTCCGCGGCATCGAGCTTCGTGAGGACGACGAAGTCGTGGCGATGGAGGTGCTCGAGCCCGGTGGGACGATCCTCTCTGTCACCGAGCAGGGCTACGGCAAACGCACCGAGGTCGAGGAGTACCGCGTCCAGTCGCGCGGCGGCATCGGCATCATCAACATCCAGACCAGCGAGCGCAACGGCAAGGTGGTCGGCATGACGCAGGTTCACGACGATGACGAGCTGATGCTGATTACCCAGCAGGGCAAGATTCTGCGAATGGCGTCCACAGGCATCCGGACGATCGGCCGCGCAACTCAGGGCGTCCGTCTGATCGACATCGAAGGTGATGACCGCGCCGTATCGATTGCGCGGCTCGCCGAGCGCGACGACGACACCGTGAACGGAGCGCCCGACAGCAGCGCCGAGGACGGAGGCGGGCCTGGCGGTGGCCCTCCGCCTGAAGGTGGGAGCCACGAACCGCCGCCGACTGAGGAATAGTCGCTGAAGCGGCAGCTGTGCATCGTGGCGTCCGTCGCCGTCGCCTGCGGCGTGCTGTCTCCCGAAGAGCAGCTGCTGACCGATTACTTCGAGGCGGCGCGGCTCAACGACACGACCGTGATGGCGCGACTCTCCGCGCTGCCGTTCAACCCGCGATCTCAGGGGATCGTCGATTCATTCCACATCGAGCGTGTCGAAGACGCCGGCCCCGCCGAACACGTCGTCGTCACTGCCCGCGTGCGCTCCTTCGAAGGGGTCGTCACCAGCCGTCAGTTCGTGTTCACGCTGACGAGGCAGGACGGCCGTTGGTTCATTCAGGCGTGGCGTGCCGCCGGCGCCCCTTAAAAGGGCGCCGTACGCGAGGTTCCATCATGCAACTTCAAGCTTTGCGAACTTCGCCCGCAACGTCTTCTGCCCTACTGACGCGAACCTGACAATCAGCTTTGTATCGTCGTCGAGCGGTTCGACGCTCACAATCGTGCCGACGCCGAACGCCGGGTGACGAACGCGCAGGCCCGGTTTCAATCCGGACGGCACCGACTGATCTTCGTCCTCGTAGGCGTATACAGCCGACTCTTCCCGGCTTCGTCCGCGGTAGCCGCGCCCCTTCCCATAGGAGGTTCCGCGAAACTGCGAGAACGACTGCTGGGGCGGAAGGAACGTAGAGGGCACCTCCTCGATGAGCTGCGCCGGAATTTCGTCTATGAACCGGGACGGATCCGTGGACTGATAATCACCGAAGACGCGGCGACGCGCGGCTGATGTAAGCACCAGCCGACGCTGCGCACGCGTAATGCCGACGTAGCACAGCCGCCGCTCCTCCTCGAGCTCTGCCTCGTCATCCGCCGAACGCGAATGCGGGAAGAGACCTTCCTCGAGCCCGGCAATCATCACCACCGGGAACTCCAGCCCCTTCGCGCTGTGCATCGTCATCATCAGCACGCGCGCGTTGCGCGCGCCAGCCTCTTCGTCGACGTCCGACAGCAGCGATAACTGATCGACGAATCCCGCGAGTGAGGGTTCTGCAGTGCGCGTTTCATATTCCCGCGCCGCCGACACCAGTTCCATCAGGTTTTCGACGCGGCTCTCCGCCTCCTCGCTGCGTTCATCCCGTAGATCCTGCAGATAGCCGCTTCGATCGAGCACTTTTCCCAGGGCGATCGACACCGACTCCTGTCGCGCCATCTCGGTCATGCCCATCAGCAAATCGCGAAACGTGGCCAGCGACGCCAGCGCGCGCGCCGGCAGGAGCCGTCCGTCGATTGCGTGCACGAGCCTGGCCCAGAGCGAGTTATTGGTGGCCACCGGTTGCAGACCGGCGAGCAGCGGTGGCAGCGTGACGTTGTCGGCGAGTTCCACCGTGTCGAGGGCGTCCATCACGCCCTTGCCGATTCCGCGTGCCGGCACGTTAATGACCCGTCGCAGGCTCACATCGTCATGTGGATTCAGGACCAGGCGGAGATACGCGAGTGCGTCCTTGATTTCCTTCCGCTCATAGAAGCGGACGCCGCCGATGATCTTGTAATCGATGCCGGCGCGGCGCAGGGCGTCTTCAACGGTCCGCGACTGTGCGTTGGTGCGATAGAGGACCGCCACCGTGTTGTCTGGGTCCTCGTGCAGAGCGGCCCGCGACGTACGGGCGATGAACTCCGCTTCGTCGATGTCGTCACCGGCGCGGTAGTAAAGAATTCGCGCGCCGCCGGAGCGTTCGGTGTAGAGTCGCTTTTCCTTGCGATTGCGATTCTGCGAAATGACGGCGGACGCCGCATCGAGAATGACCTGAGTCGATCGGTAATTGCGTTCGAGGCGCACGATCATCGCCTCGGGGAAGTCGTGCTCGAAATCGAGAATATTGCGCAGGTCGGCGCCGCGCCACTTGTAAATCGACTGGTCCGGATCCCCAACGACACACAGGTTGCGGTGCTTGCCGGCAAGCTGCTGGACGAGCAGGTACTGCGGTCGGTTGGTGTCCTGATACTCGTCGACCATCACGAAGCGGAACTTCTCGGCGTATCGCTCGCGGACCGTCGGCGTCTTGTCGAACAGCTCCACTGTCCGCAGCAACAGGTCGTCAAAATCCAGGGCATTGGCGTCCTTCAGCCGTTGCAGGTAAATCTCGTACAACTTGCCGATGTGGGCCTCTTTCGGGTTCCACGAGTTGGCCGTGAACGTCTCCGGCCCCTCCATGCGGTTCTTGGCGTGGCTGATTCGCGACAGTGCCAGCCGCGGCTGCAGCGTGCTGTCGTCCATTCCGATCTCACGCAGCGCCTGCTTCATGACCGAGAGCTGGTCGGTGGAGTCGTAAATGACGAAATCGCGCGACAGGCCGATGTGTGGAGCTTCACGGCGCAGGAGCCGCGCACACAAGGCGTGAAACGTCGAGATCCACATACGCTGGCAGTCAACGCGCAGCAGCGTCTCGACACGTGTACGCATCTCCCCCGCCGCTTTATTCGTGAACGTCACCGCCAGGACGCGGTCGGGATCCGCCAGCTGTTCACTGACGATGTGCGCAATGCGATGAGCGATGACGCGGGTCTTGCCGGAGCCGGCGCCGGCAAGGATCAGCACCGGGCCTTCGGTCTTGAGAACGGCTTCCTGTTGTTCGGGGTTCAGGCTGGAGAGCAGATCCAAGCCTGTATTTTAGCGTCGTCACGGGAGGCCGACCTGAGGTCGGCCTCGATGAGCCGGTTTTATTCCACCGTTACGGACTTGGCCAGGTTGCGGGGCTGATCGACGTCGCAGCCACGGCGTACGGCGATGTGGTACGCGAGCAGCTGCAGCGGAATCGTCATCACCACCGGGGTCAGCATCGCGGTCGTCCTTGGCATCGGCAGAATCACATCGCGCTCCGGGTCGAGCACAGCAGCCATGCGGGGATCCTTTTCGCTGGTGATGGCGATCACCGATCCGCCGCGCGCCTTCGCCTCCTGCACGTTGCCGATCATCTTCTCGAACACGTGGTCGTCAGGGGCGACCGCGACCACGGGCATGCGCTCGTCGATTAACGCGATCGGGCCGTGCTTCATCTCTCCCGCCGGGTATCCCTCGGCGTGGATGTACGAGATTTCTTTCAGCTTCAAGGCGCCCTCGAGGGCGATCGGATAGTTGATCCCGCGACCGAGAAACAGAAAATCGGTTCGGTTGTAGAACCGTTCGGCGATGCGTTCGGTGGGTGCTGACGCCCGGATCGCCTGCTCGATGATGTGCGGCAGCTGCAGCAGTTCCTCGATGTGGCGCCGGATGGCGTCTGCCGAAAGCGATCCCCTCACCTGCGCCATGTACAACGCCAGCAACTGCAGAGCGACCAGTTGCGACGTAAATGCCTTCGTCGACGCCACGCCGATTTCCGGCCCGGCATGCGTGTAGACAGTCCCATCTGCCTCGCGAGTCGCCATGCTGCCGACGACGTTACAGATGGCGATGCTGCTCGCCCCTTTTCGCCTGCTCTCGCGCAAGGCAGCGAGCGTGTCCGCGGTTTCGCCCGACTGGGTGATCACAATCGCCAGTTCATTTCCGGAGACGATCGGGTTCCGATAGCGGTACTCGGATCCGTAGTCCACTTCGACCGGCACCTGGGCGAGCGCTTCGATCAGGTACTTGCCAACCAGGCCTGAATGCCAGGATGTGCCACAAGCGACGATGGTGACCTTCTGGAGACGGCGGAAGGTCTCTTCGGAGATGTTCAGATCCTCCAGAAAGATGCGCCCGCGATCGAGCGAAACCCGTCCCAGGATCGTGTCGCGCGCGGCCGTGGGCTGCTCATAGATTTCCTTGAGCATGAAATGCTTGTGCCCACCCTTCTCCGCCGCAATCGGATCCCACATGACGCGCTGTGTGGTCTTCGACACAGCCCGCCCGTTGTAATCGGTAAAGTCCACCCCCGACCGGGTAATCACGGCCATTTCCTCGTCGCCGAGAAACACGACGTCGCGGGTATGGCTGAGGATGGCGGGGATGTCGGAGGCGACGAAGAATTCATCCTTGCCGAGGCCGACGACGATCGGGGGGCCATTGCGTACGGCGACGATCTTTTCCGGATCCTCGGCCGAGACGAGCACGAGGGCAAACATGCCGCGCATCAGCTTGAGCGCGCGGCGAACCGCGTTTTCAAGGCCGTCCTGCTTCATTTCGCGCTCGACCAGGTGCGCGACGATTTCCGTGTCGGTCTCGGTCTTGAAGTCGTGCCCCTGCTGCTGCAGCTCCTCTTTGAGCTCGAGATAGTTCTCGATGATGCCGTTGTGGACGACAACGATGCGGCCGGTGCAGTCGCGGTGCGGGTGTGCGTTCTCTTCGGTCGGTCGTCCGTGGGTCGCCCAGCGTGTGTGGCCGACACCGTAGAAGCCGTCAACCGGTTCGGTCTCGATCGTGTGTTCGAGGTTCGCCAGCTTGCCTGCGGATCGCCGGAGCTCGATGCCGTTCGCGCCCACAAGCGCGACGCCGGCGGAATCGTAGCCGCGATACTCCATCCGCCGCAGTCCGTCGAGCAGCACCGGCACGACAGGTTTCGATCCGATGTATCCGATGATCCCGCACATACGTTTTCCTCGTTCCTAGGGCTTCGCGTCGCCGCCGCGCTTCCGCTCCACCCAGCCTTCGATGTTGCGCTGCTTGCCGGCGCTTACCGCCAGCGCGCCCGACGGGACACTCTCCCGCACCGTCGTCCCTGTTCCGACGTAGGCGCCGCGCCCAACGGTGACTGGCGCTATCAACTGCGTGTCGCTGCCGATGAAGGCGCCGTCCTCGATCGTCGTCTGCTGTTTCTGGCGACCGTCGTAATTGCACACGATCGTGCCTGCCCCAATATTCACGTTGGTGCCGATCGTGGCGTCGCCGAGGTAGGCGAGGTGGTTGGCCTTCGAGCCCGCTCCAAGCGTCGTCTTCTTCAATTCCACAAAATTCCCGACCTTTGCCTTCTCGCCGACGACCGATTCGGGACGTAGATGGGCAAATGGCCCGATCGCCGCCCCATCTGCAACGGCTGCACCAACAATCACGCAGAAGCTGTTGACCGATACATGTGCGCCAATGGTCGAGTCGACGATGCGCACGTGTCCCTGAATTTCGCACGCCGCGCCGATTCGCGTCTGCCCTTGAATGGTCACGCCCGGATGAATGACCGTGTCGGGGCCGATTTCGACGTCCGAGTCGATATATGTGGTCGCCGGATCGACGAGCGTTACGCCGGCGGCCATCAATTCTTCGTTTTTGTTCTGTCTCACGATCCTGCTCACTTCTGCCAGTTCCGTGCGGCTGTTAATTCCACGGATTTCGTCGGCATTGGCCACCATCAGCGTCTCCACGGGGAGCCGGCGGCGGCGGTAGATGGCGACCAGATCCGTCAGGTAAAACTCGCCCTGTGCGTTCTTGGACGCGATCCGGCGAAGGCTGTCGAACAGCGGCGCCAGGTCGAACGCGTAGATTCCCCCGTTTATCTCGCGGATCTGTCGTTCCTTCGGCGAAGCATCACGCTCCTCGACGATCCGCCTGATCCGGCCATCCGCGCCCCGCAGGATGCGGCCGTAGCCATACGGACGTTCGACTGTGGCTGTGACGACGGTCGCTGCGGCATTCGCACCACGGTGGGTTTCAACCAGCCGCTGCAAAGTCTCCGCGCGCAACAGCGGAACGTCGCCGGAGAGCAGGACAAGGGTACCCGACCTGCCCGCCAAGGTGGCCTCTGTCTGCTGAAGGGCGTGCGCCGTTCCAAGCTGCGGCTCCTGGACGACGGTAGATGTCCCCTTCATGCCAGTGACATGGTCGCGCACGTTTTCGGCCTTATGACCTATTACGATGGTGATCGTCGTCGGAGCGAGGGACGCTGCCGTTTTTAACACATGGTCGAGCAAGGCTCGGCCCGCGAGGTCGTGCAGGACTTTGGGCAGCCCAGATTTCATCCTGGTCCCCTGACCGGCAGCGAGGACTACGACATGCGTCTCAGCGGCCATTTGTCGGTTTGCGCGCTGCATGAGCTGAGCCAGTGCGGGCTAAGGTGCAACCTTGGTGAATCACCTATTTTTGACGCGTTCAATGGCTGCGTACGCCGACCGGGAGGGGATGCCAAGCTGCTTGGCTGTTGCCGTTAACGCCTCCCGGCGTGACAGCGCCCTTATTTCAGTCAAGTGACCAAATAATTGGGCGACTTGATCGTCGGTCGGACCAGGAGAAACACTGGTTGGCGTGCCAACATCGGTCAATGGACCTATAACGACCGTGATCTCTCCCTTGGGGGCAGCGCTCAATTGCTGTTCAACCGCCGATGCAGAGCCGTACAGGAACTCCTGATGAACCTTGGTAACCTCACGAGCGACCATTATCTGTCTATTGCCCAAAATTGGTCCGGCATCGCCGAGCATTGCCTTGACTCTGTGCGGAGCCTCGAAGAATGTCGATGTGTGAGGCAGCTTACCAACGTCCTGAAGCCACCGCTTTCTATCTTTCGCCCTAATTGGTGCAAATCCATAGATAGTAAGTGGATTCAGCGGAAACCCAGAGGCGACTGCAGCCGCCAGCGGCGCGCTGACGCCTGGAACCGGATCGACTTTCACACTCGATTCGACACAGGCGCTGACCAGCTCTACCCCAGGGTCCGATATGCCGGGGGTCCCAGCATCGGTCACCAGCGCTACCGATTCCCCGCCTCGGAGTCGAGCCAGCAGTTGCGGCACGCGAGCGTGAGCATTGTGCTGATGAAAGCTAACGGTCCGGGTGGAAATCGCATGCGCGGAGAGCAGCCGCGCGGTGCGGCGGGTGTCCTCGGCCGCGATGAGGTCGACCTCGCCGAGCACACGCAATGCGCGCAGCGTGATGTCTTCGAGATTGCCAATTGGCGTCGCGACGACGAAAAGAGTGCCGGGCATGGCGCGTCGGACGCCGCGCAGGTGTCTCGAGCGGGTGGTTATTGTACCATCGGCAGATGCGCGCTCACGGACGGACGCGGCCGAGCGCCACTATGACCGGGCATGTACCCATCGGAGCCTTTCCCGCATTTCGTCGACGACTACCTCGCGTACTTATATGAGGTCCATCCCACGCACGCCAGCCTGGACGGCGTCCATCTTCACGACGACCATCTCGAAGATCTAAGCCGCTCGGCCATCGACGCCAACGTTCGCGCGCTCTCCGGATTCGGTCGGCGTTTACACCAGATCGATGCGACCGTCCTTCCAGCGGTCGAAAAGGTGGAACACCAGATCGTTGCCGCAAACATCGAATCCCGGATGTACGAGCTCGAGGCGATCCGGACGTGGGATCGAAACCCACAGCTTTACTCGGACGTCCTCGCCATGAGCCTGGCAGGGCAGGCGCTCTTCGCCTATTCTCCCGAGCCCGAACGCGCGCGCCGCGTCGTTTCGAAGCTGCGTCAGGTGCCCCGTTTGGTCCAGGCGGCCCGCGACAACATCAAGGAATCACCGGGGATCTTCGTCAAGATCGGTCTCGAGGCCTGGCGGGGAACGCTCAAATTCATCGAATCGGACCTCCCGCGCGCGTTTTCGACACTCGATGATCTCCACATCCTCGGCGATCTCGCCGACACGTCGACGGAGGCCGCTGCCGCGATTTCGTCGTACCTCGAGTACCTCGAGGATGATCTGGCTCCGCGTGCGAAAGCGTCCTTCAGGCTCGGCCGCGAGCGCTTCGAGCAGAAGCTGAAGCTCGAAGAGGGAATATCGCTCTCGGCAGAACGAATGCTGACGATCGCGCTGCGCGAACTGCACGAGGTGCAGGAGGAATTCAGGACCGTCGCCGGACGGCTGAATGGCGGCGACCCGGTAGAAGTCTGGCAACGGGCGAAAGCACAGCATCCGGCAGCGGGCACGCTGGTGTCGGTGGCACAGTCCCATCTCAAGGAGCTGGAGGAGTTTCTTCAGCGTCAGGCGATCGTCACCGTTCCCGCCGGCGAGCCGGTGGTCGTCGCGCCAACGCCGGAGTTCTATCGCTGGGCCTTTGCGAGCATGTGGACGGCGGGGCCGTTCGAGACGAAGCCGAGCCGCGCCTACTACTATGTGACCGACGTCGACCGCACATGGTCAGCGGATCGGCAGGAGGAGCACCTGCGTGACTTCAACCTGCCGACGCTGTGGAGCATCTCGATCCACGAGGTCTATCCCGGACATTTTCTCCAGGCGCAGCATTCGCGGCAGGTCGAGTCGAAGGTCCGGAAGTCGCAGCTGCTCGCGTCGAATGCATTCGTCGAGGGATGGGCGCATTACTGCGAGCAGATGATGATGGAGGCGGGGTTCCGCCGATCGGACGCGTCGCTCCGTCTCGGACAGCTGGCGGAAGCGCTCGTGCGTCTCGCACGCTTTGTCGTTGCCATCCGTCTGCACTGCGAAGACCTGTCGGTGGAACAGGGAATGCGGTTTTTCAGGGACGAAGCGTTCCTCGAAGAAGCGACGGCGCGGCGTGAGGCGGAACGTGGCACGTTTGACCCTGGTTACCTGGTCTACTCGGTCGGCAAGCTGATGATGCTCAAGCTGCGGCACGACTACCAGGAGCAGCTCGCCGGCAAGTTCTCGCTGCGCACGTTCCATGACGCCGTACTGGCGCAGGGCACCGCACCACTGTGGGCGCATCGCCGGCTGCTGCTCAACGAGACCACCGACGCCGCACTGGAGTAGTGAGCACGAATGCCTCTTTACGAATACGAGTGCGACGCCTGCGGCGGCCGCTTCGAAGTCATTCAGAAGTTCTCTGAGACCACCGAGCACTGTCGGCGGTGCGGCAAGGGACCTGTGCGCCGCTTGATGTCGTCGCCAGCGATTCAGTTCAAAGGAACAGGCTGGTATATCACCGACTACGCGCAGAAAGGGAAGTCGGGCGGCGACTCTTCGGCGGCCGATGGGGGTTCCGCAGAGAAGAAGACCGATACTTCGAAGTCCGAGACGACAGCGAAGTCCGAGACGACGACGTCGCCACCCGCCTCGTCGTCGACCACGACGAAGGACTAAAGCGCCGGCGTCTTCAGTTCGAGCACCTTGTCGAGATACTGACGGAACGGGCCAGCGAGTTCCGGACGCTTCAACGCGAAGTAGACGAGCGCCTTCAGAAAACCAAGTTTGTTGCCGGTGTCGTGGCGAACGCCGTCGATCTCCACTGCGTAGATGGGCCGTTTCTGCAGCAGCTTCTTCAAGCCGTTCGTCAGCTGGATCTCACCTGTCCGATCGGCGGAGACAGCCTCGAGCGCGGGAAAGATGTCAGGCGTCAGCACGTAACGGCCGATGATCGCGAGGTTGGACGGCGCTTCTTCGACCTTCGGCTTCTCCACGAGGTCAGTGACCTGGTACACGCCTCGGCCGAGATTTGCCTTCTGTTCGAACGCCACGATGCCGTAGCTCGGCACGTCTTCCGTTCGTACGCGTTCAACGGCGAGTACTGGTCCTTTCAGCCGTTCGTACACATCGATCATCTGCCGGAGTGCCGGCGGGTCCGCATCAATGACGTCATCGCCGAGGATGACCGCAAACGGCTCGTCGCCGATCAGCGTTTTGGTGACGAGCACGGCGTGCCCCAGCCCCAGTGGCTCACCCTGCCGGACGTATGACACCTGAATCAGCGACGTGATCTGACGGATTTCCTCCAACTGCGCCCGCTTGCCACGCTGTTCCAGAAAGCTCTCGAGCTCGACGTTGACGTCGAAGTGGTCTTCGATCGCATTCTTGCCACGGCCGGTCACGATGACGATGTTGCTGACGCCGGATTGCACGGCTTCTTCAACGCCGTACTGGATCACGGGCTTGTCCACGAGGACGAGCATTTCCTTCGGCTGCGCCTTCGTTGCCGGGAGGAACCGTGTGCCGAGGCCGGCGGCGGGGAAGACAGCCTTGCGGATGGCTGCGGGAGCGTCCATGTGGCGGATCGTATCTCAGCTAAACTTGCTGGGTGATCGATCCCGCCTTTCTCCGTGAGAATGCCGAGGCTGTCCGCGCAGGACTCGAAAAGCGCGGCGGCGGTTTTTCGGCGGAGCTCGAAGAACTGGCGATGCTCGAATCACACCGCCGGCGCCTGCTGCCTGAGGTCGAGGGTCTGAAACGCCAGCAGAATGCCGCGGGTGACGAAGTCGCGCGCGCGAAGCGTCAAGGGCTCGATATCTCTGCGTTGCAGGAAGCCAATCGCGCGCGCAATCAGCAGATCAAGCAGTTGAGCGTTGAGCTCGAAACGATCGAGCAGCGGCGCAATCGCGGACTGCTGAACTTGCCGAACCTGCCGCACGAGACTGTGCCGGTGGGGAAGAGCAGCGAGGAGAACGTCGAAATTCATCGGCGCGGGACGCCGCGGACTTTCGATTTTCCGGCACAGCCGCACTGGGATCTTGGCCCCGCTCTTGGCATCATCGATTTCGAGCGCGGCACAAAGGTCGCCGCGGCGCGCTTCTCCGTGCTCGTTGGCGACGGCGCAAAACTCGCGCGCGCGCTGATCAATTTCATGCTCCAGCTCCATACGACCGAACACGGCTATACGGAAGTCGAGCCGCCGTTCATGGTCAGCAGCGCATCCTTGATCGGCACGGGCAACCTGCCGAAGTTCGAAGCTGAACTGTTCAAGATCGCGGGGGACTGGGATCTGTACCTCGTGCCGACCGCGGAGGTTCCGCTCACGAACCTCCATCGTGGTGAGATTCTCGATGGCCGCACACTCCCGATCCGCTACACCGCCTACACGCCATGCTTCCGCAGCGAGGCCGGATCCTACGGGGCGGACGTCCGCGGGCTGATTCGGCAGCATCAGTTCGACAAGGTCGAGTTGATGGCGTTTTCGCTTCCCGAGCACTCGTACGACGAGCTCGAACGCCTCACATCAAATGCGGAAGAAGTGCTGACGCGGCTGCAGCTGCCGTATCGGCGCATGCTGTTGTCGTCCGGTGACATGGGATTCGCGTCTGCCAAGACCTACGACCTCGAGGTCTGGCTGCCCGGGCAAAACGCGTATCGTGAGATTTCTTCCTGCAGCAACACCGAGGCGTTCCAGGCGCGGCGAGCCAACATCAAATACCGCCCGCAAGGGACGGGGAAGACCGAGTTTGTCCATACCTTGAACGGGTCGGGCCTCGCCGTCGGCCGGACACTCATCGCCATTCTCGAGAACTACCAGCAGGCGGACGGCTCGGTCGTGATTCCCGAGGCGCTGCGGCCATTCATGGACGGCGCGTCGGTCATTCGCAAGCGGTCCTAGCCGGACCCGCGAAGTTCAGGATATCGAGCAACCGCTCCCGCGAGAGCACGAAGAATTGAGGAGACTCCGCGCCGTTGCGGTTCGTGAACCCGTCTTCGTGTACTTCGGGGTTTAAGCCCCGCGCGATCGGGTACGATCGAAAGGGCGCGGAGGGATGGCCGAGCGGTTGATGGCGGCGGTCTTGAAAACCGTTGTACCCGAAAGGGTATCGGGGGTTCGAATCCCTCTCCCTCCGCCAAAAGTGCGATTCAAGTAGACGAAATCGCTGAACGCCGACTCAGCGCCGGTCGGATCCGAGAAACTCCTCGAGCCGCGCTCGTGTCGGGGCAGACAGCGGATCGAACGCGACACCGAAGCCGTACTCCGCCTGCGTGTACAGAACGCGGCCCTCGAAGACGAGCTCGCCGCCCGGCAGCGACGCGCGAATGGTGACCGGCGCGCCGACCAGGAATTGCACCCGCGTATCGACAAAACAGCCGCCGAGACTCAGTTCGCTGACGCGCAGTGACGCGTGTCCCGACGCGCCGTCCACCTCACAGTCGATGGAAACGGGCAAGCGAGGGTAGCGGCGCGGCGGATCGTAGTCGGTGGTCGCACTCAGGCTCATTCCCCTTATTTCGGCGGGGACTTCGGGAAGCTGCAGCCGCCACGTCCCCGCTCGTCTCCGGCCCGCGTGCGAGAATAGCTGGATGGCCTCGCAGATCGAAGCAATCGCGATCAAGCGCAAGATGTTCTTCGAGCACGAAGGGGCGCCGTACCATTGCCTCGACGTCGAGGTTTCCAAGCCGACGGCACGCGGCGGCCAGACACTCGTTCGCCTCAAGATGCGCAATCTCCTCACCCGCGCAGTCTTCGACAAGACCTTCAAAGCGGGCGACAAGTTCAAAGAGCCAGACCTGGCGCGCGTCGAGGCGATTTACCAGTACAGCGACGGCGACGGCTTTCACTTCATGGATCAGGACACGTTCGAGACGCTGACGTTGCGTCCGGACATGATCGGCGACGACAGCGAATTGCTCGTCGACGAGTTGATCGTGCAGATCAACAAGTTCAACGGCAACCCGATCGGCCTGCAGCTGCCGTCCGTCGTCGAGATGACCATCGCCGAGACTGAACCAGGCACCCGCGGCGACACCGCCAGCGGCACGGTGACAAAGGTGGCGCGGACAGACACCGGCCTCGAGATCCGTGTTCCCCTCTTCATCAAAGAAGGGGAGCGCGTGCGCGTACACACCGAGACACGCGGGTTCGCCGGCCGTGCGTAACCTTACCCGGCGGCACTGGATAGTCGCCGCTACACTCGTGGCCGCGGCGACCGTTGCGGCGGGGCAGGCGAAGCTGATGGATCCGTCAGCGCTGGCGGAGACGGCAGCCGACGTTTACCGCGCGCGATTCGAAACGACCAAAGGTACGTTCGTCGTCGAAGTGCACCGCGACTGGGCCCCGCTTGGCGCGGATCGTTTCTTCAACCTGGTGAAGAACGGCTTCTACGACGGAACGCGCTTTTTCCGCGTGCGCCCGGGGTTCATGGCCCAGTTCGGACTGCACGGCAACCCGGATATTCAGAGTGCCTGGCAGCGCGCGTTTCTGCGCGACGATCCTGTCCGGCAAAAGAACCTGCGTGGGTTCGTGTCGTTCACCACGGAGGGCCGCCCGCAGTCCCGTTTCACGCAAATCTTCATCAACTACGGCGACAACAGCCGGCTCGACCTAGATGGCTTCGCTCCGTTCGGACAGGTGGTCAGCGGAATGGATGTGGTCGACAAGCTGTTTGCTCCACCCGACCAGCAGCAGCCCGATCAGCGACGAATCCTGCGGGAAGGCAACGAGTACCTGCAGAAGGAGTTTCCGCAGCTCGACTTCGTCAAGAAGGCGTCGATTGTTGCGGCGCCGGCGGCTCCGGCGCGCCGACGGCCGTCCTGACGAACACACGCTCCGGCAGCGCGCCAAGCATCTCGATCGTGCCGTTGACGACGGTCTTTGGCACACCAGTGACCTGGTACTGCTGCGCCAGATCGAGGAATTCCGTCGCCTCGACGCAGGTTGCCGTGATCAGCGGGCTTTCGACCGCCATGCGGTGCGCGAGTGTGACCGCGCGGGGGCAATGCGGGCAACTCGGTGTCACGAACACCAGTACCTCGGTTGGCGCCGTGACGTGCGCGGCGATGAGCGCCCTGCTCTCCGGCGTCAGCCCCGACTGACCGGTGCCGGCGAGAATCAGCGCTTCGATCAGCGACATGAATTCATAGCCGGCCGGCGCGCCAAGAAAACGAATCCGGGTGTCCTCCTCGCCGCGCAGGAGCGCCACGCCAGGCACCCCGTGAATGCCGAACTGGGCCGCCCGTTCCTTGTCTAAAACGAAGTTCACTTCCTCCAGCGTGATCTGATCGCTGAGGCTGATCACCTCGTCGAGCACCTGCCGGGCAATGAGCGCCGTGTCGGGAGCGTCGATGGCCTGCGTGAAAAAGAGGATGCGCACCGGGTGTGCGATCGCCGCAAGGTGCCCGGCGACGGTCTGACGGTCCTGTTCGGAGAGAAGCGGCATGCCCCGTTAGAACTTGAACAAGTCGTCGAACGCCTTTCGCGCATCGTCGGTGCGCGGCGTCGTGGTTTCGCGCTCGACGGTGGTTCTGGGGGAGAAGAGGTCGCAGCCGTTCCGCGCGTTCTTCGGTGAAATCCGCGCCGTGATCGACTCCATGCATTCGAAACGGCTGCCCGGGTCGAACGAGGCGCACTGGGCACATGAATGCAGGTCGGTGCCGCAGCGCGGGCAACGGGCATCGAATCCGATATCCGCCGAGCCGACGTTGCCGCACTGGGCGCAGCGAACCACCTCCCGGTAGCCCGGCATGTTGATGGTCTTCGGAGCGTCGCCGGAAATGCGGCGGGCGCCCGCCGGCGCTCCCGGTTCCGGCGCCGGCCGCGCCGGTTTGCCGTTCGGTTGCCGATCGCGGTCGTCATCCTGGTAGCCGCGTTGGCGGTATTTCCTGTCGCTCATGACCCCATCAGCTTACGCCGGTTTGCCGCCTGAGATGGATCGGCGCCGGCGCGGATCCACAATGGGCCCTGCGCGTCGTGGTTAGCTTGATCCTTTTTTCACAACATGGTACAAGTCGGGACTGGCCGCGGGGGAATCTACCAGTCCGTAACGGATTTCGCGTGTCGCGCCCGCCGGCTGCCCTGCGCGTCCTTTCACGCCGTGTTCGTGAACGACTTCGCGGGTGCGTTCCGCTCCGCTAGCATCCAATGCCGCAGATCTTCCGCCGTAGCGCCAACACACTCTCCAAGCTGAGTCTTGCCGGTCTTTTGATCCTGGTCGGAACCCTTATTTTCCTGGCGATCCTCCTCGCCCGCTCCTCGTATGTCACCCGCGCCCAGGAGTTCGTCGAGCAGCCGGTTCAATTCAGCCATCGCCACCACGTCAAAGACGACGGGATCGACTGCCGGTACTGCCACACGTCGGTAGAAACGTCGTCGTTCGCCGGGATTCCCCCGACGAAGACCTGCATGAACTGCCATTCGCAGATCTGGTCGCAGGCGCCGATTCTCGAACCCATTCGCGCCAGCTTCCGTGAGGACCGCCCTGTGCACTGGGTGCGCGTTCACGACCTGCCGGATTTCGTGTATTTCAACCACAGCATCCACATCAAGAAAGGCATGGGATGCGAGACCTGCCATGGGCGCATCGACGACATGCCGTTGACGCTGCAGCAGAACACGCTACAGATGGAGTGGTGCCTCAACTGTCACCGCAACCCCGAACAGTACGTCCGACCGCGCGCCGAGGTTTACACCATGGGCTATAAGCCGCCCGTGCCGCAGTCGGTGATGGGTCCGCAGCTCGTAAAGGAGTACGGCATTCGCGGCAACACCAGCTGCTCGACGTGCCATCGGTAACCGGCTCATGACGCAACCGATCGACATTCAAGCGCTCCGCACCAAACTCGAAGGCAGCCGTGGCCGTGAGTACTGGCGCAGCCTCGAGGCCGTCTCCGAGACCCCCGAGTTCAAGGACTTCCTGCATCGCGAGTTTCCACAGAACGCATCGGAGTGGCTCGATCCGGTTGGCCGCCGTGGGTTCCTGAAGCTGATGGGTGCGTCGCTGACGCTGGCCGGTGTCAGCGCGTGCACCCGGCAGCCGGCGGAAGACATCGTTCCCTACGTGCGGCAGCCGGAAGAGATCGTTCCCGGCAAGCCGCTCTTCTACGCGACGGCGATGCCGTTTGCCGGGGCCGGTGTCGGGCTGCTCGTGGAAAGCCACGAGGGAAGGCCGACGAAAATCGAAGGCAACCCGGATCATCCGACCAGCCGCGGCGCCACCGACCTGTTCGCGCAGGCGGCGATCCTGGGACTCTACGATCCCGATCGTTCGCAGACGATTACGCATCTCGGCGAGATCCGCACGTTCGAGGCGTTCGTAGCGGCAGTGCGCGAGGTCCTTGACGCCCAGCAGAGCATGCGCGGCTCCGGCCTCCGCATTCTCAGCGAGACGGTGACGTCGCCGACGCTGAATGCGCAGATCGACGAGCTCCTCGGCCGCTTCCCGCAGGCTAAATGGGCGCAGTGGGAGCCGTTCGGACGTCACAACGCGAGGGAAGGAAGCCGGTTGGCGTTCGGTGAATACGTCGATCCGCAGTACGCGATCGAAAAGGCGGACGTCGTCCTGTCGCTGGATGCCGATTTCCTTTGTACCGGCAGCAGCGGCCTGAAGCACGCGCGCGCGTTCGCCTCCCGGCGGCGCCTCGAGGGGGACAAGGCGCAGTTCCTTCGTCTATACGCCGTCGAGTCCTCGCCGTCGAACACAGGTTCGAAGGCCGATCACCGGCTGCCGCTGCGCGCCTCGGAGGTCGAAGCCCTCGCCCGCGCGCTTGCCGCACAACTTGGCGTGAACGCCGGCAGTGCAGCGACGGTCCCCGGGTCCGCACAGGCCTGGATGACTGCGGCTGCCAAGGATCTGCAGGCAGCGCGCGGCAGAAGCCTGGTGATCGCCGGCGACACACAGCCTCCCGCGGTGCACGCCCTCGCCCACGCCATGAACGATGCGCTGGGCAACGTCGGCGCGACCGTCACCTACACACAGACTGCCGAAGCGCGTCCTGCGAATCAGCTCGAAGGGCTCAAGGAGCTGGTCGGCGAGATGAATGCCGGCACCGTCAGATTCCTGCTGATTCTCGGTGGCAATCCGGTCTACACGGCTCCCTCCGAGCTGAAATTCGCCGACGCGCTGGGCAAGGTGCCGCTGCGCGCGCACGTCGGGCTGCAGCAGGACGAGACCGCTGCGCTCTGCCACTGGCACATTCCGGAAGCGCACTTCCTCGAAACCTGGAGTGACGTTCGCGCCAGTGACGGGACGGTGTCGGTCATTCAGCCGCTGATCGCGCCGTTGTACGGTGGACGGTCGTTCCACGAAGTCGTCGCCGCGTTCAGCGAGGGCGGTCCGCGACCGGCCTACGAGCTCGTGCGCGCCTTTTGGGGCGGCGAAGGGGTCGCGCCGCGGCAGCCGGCGACGGTGCCCGGGGGCGGGGGAGCCGCGCCGGTGCCTTCCGCTCCCGCGGCCAGCGCGGGTCGGCCAACGCCGACGCCGACGACACCGGTTCCTGCGCCGGCAATCTCGACGTTCGATCGCGATTGGCGTCGATGGCTGCACGACGGTGTGATGCCGAATACCGCGTTTCCAGCAAAGACGGTCGCGCTCAACGCCAGCGCCATTGCTGGCGCGCCGGCGTCATCGTCGGGCCAGGGAATCGACGTCGTATTCCTGCCTGATCCCAGCGTCTACGACGGACGGTTCGCCAACAACGCGTGGCTGCAGGAGCTGCCGAAGCCGCTGACGAAGCTGACGTGGGACAACGCCGCGCTCATCGCCCCGGCCACTGCCTCCCGGCTGAATCTGGTCAGCGGCGACATCGTCGACCTGAAACACGGGAACCGATCGATCCGGATTCCGGTCTGGATCGCGCCTGGGCACGCGCCGGATACCCTGACGCTGCACCTGGGCTACGGTCGCGAGCGGGCCGGTCGTGTCGGCAACGGCACGGGCTTCAACGTCAACGCGCTGCGGACCTCGGACGCGCCGCACATTCTCAGCGGCGTGGAACTGAGCAAGACCGGGGACACCTACGAACTTGCCTGCACACAGGATCACTGGTCGCTGGAAGGCCGCAACATCGTCCGTGTCGCCACGCGCGAGCAGTTCGAGAAAGATCCGTCTTTTGCCAAGAAGATGGAGCACCAGCCGTTCACCGGCATCACCATGCTGACGCAGGAATACAAGTACGACGGCTACGCATGGGGCATGGCGATCGATCAGAACGTCTGCACGGGCTGCAACTCCTGCGTCGTCGCCTGCCAGGCCGAGAACAACGTTCCCGTCGTCGGCAAGTCGCAGGTCCTGAACGGCCGCGAGATGCACTGGCTGCGCGTCGATCGCTACTACACGGGCGAGATCGACAACCCGGACACCTACCACCAGCCGATGCCGTGTCAGCAGTGCGAGAACGCGCCATGCGAGGTGGTCTGTCCGGTGGGTGCGACGACGCACAGCGACGAAGGCCTGAACGACATGGTCTACAACCGCTGCGTCGGCACGCGCTACTGCTCGAACAACTGCCCGTACAAAGTGCGCCGCTTCAACTTCCTGCTCTACTCCGACTGGAACACGCAGAGCCTGTGGCCGTCGCGCAACCCGGACGTGACCGTGCGCAGCCGCGGCGTGATGGAGAAGTGCACCTACTGCGTGCAGCGGATCAACTTCGCGCGTGTCGCCGCGAAGCTCGAGGATCGCCAGATTCGCGATGGCGAGGTGCTGACCGCCTGTCAGTCCGCCTGCCCGACGGAAGCCATCGTGTTCGGTGACATCAACGATCCGAACAGCCGCGTGTCACAGCTGAAGAAGAGCCCGCTCAACTACCCGCTGCTGGCGGAGCTGAATATCCGGCCGCGCACCACGTATCTCGCGGTCGTGCGCAATCCCAACACCGAGCTTGAGCCGACGCCGGCGGCCGCGGCGCAGGGTGAAGGACACTGAGGTGGCCAAGAACTTCGAGCACCAGCAGCGGCAGGTCAGCGCGCAGCAGGACGTGAACGCGCTGCTCGCGCGCACGCCCGATGTGATTGCGCCCGGTCACACCTACGACACGGTCACCGACGCCATCAGCCACACTGTCCTGACCAAGCGAACGCCGATCGGCTGGTTCCTCGGCTTCGGCATCGCGTTCCTGCTGTTGATGATCCTGAACCTCACCATCGGCAACCTGCTGCTGACGGGGATCGGCATCTGGGGCAACAACGTGCCGGTCGGCTGGGCGTTCGACATCATCAACTTCGTCTGGTGGATCGGTATCGGCCACGCCGGAACGCTGATCTCGGCGATTCTGCTGCTGTTCCGGCAGCAGTGGCGCACATCGATCAATCGCTTCGCCGAAGCGATGACGCTGTTCGCGGTGGCGTGCGCAGCGATGTTCCCCCTGCTGCACACCGGTCGTCCGTGGCTCGCCATCTACTGGCTGTTCCCGTATCCGAACGTCATGGGCCTGTGGCCGCAGTTCCGCAGCCCGCTCATCTGGGACGTGTTCGCCGTGTCGACATACGGCACGGTGTCGGCGTTGTTCTGGTACACCGGGCTGGTGCCCGACATGGCCACCCTTCGTGATCGCGCGAAATCGCGGGGCGCGCAGGTGATCTACGGCATGCTGTCGCTCGGCTGGCGCGGCTCGGCCAGGCACTGGCAGCGCTACGAGATGGCGTACCTGCTGCTCGCCGGCATCTCGACGCCGCTGGTCCTGTCTGTCCACTCGGTCGTGAGCTTCGACTTCGCCGTGTCGGTCCTGCCGGGCTGGCACGCGACGATCTTCCCGCCGTATTTCGTCGCCGGCGCAATCTATTCCGGATTCGCGATGGTGATGACTCTGGCGATTCCGCTGCGGAAGTTCTACGGCATGGAAGATTTCATCACCATGCGCCACATCCACAACATGACGAAGGTCATGCTGGCGACGGGGATGATCGTGGCGTACGGCTACGCGAACGAGGCATTTTTCGCGTGGTTCAGCGGCAATCCGTACGAGTCCTACATGATGTACAACCGCATGACGGGACCGTACGCGGTGTTCTACTGGTCGCTCATCGCGATCAACGCCGCGATGATTCAGCTCTTCTGGTTCCGCAGCGTCCGCGACAACATCCCGCTGTTGTTCGTGCTCTCGCTCTTCGTCAACGTCGGCATGTGGCTCGAGCGCTTTATCATTATCGTCACGAGCCTGCACCGCGACTTCCTCCCCTCGTCGTGGGACATGTACGCGCCGACGCGATGGGACTTCGGCATGTTCGCCGGCACGATCGGGTTGTTCCTGGCGCTGTTCTTCCTTTTCGTCCGCTTCCTGCCGGCGATTGCGATGTTCGAGATGCGCACGCTCGTCCAGGAGGAGACCCACGAACTCGAACGTCCAGGAACCGTGTGATGGCTCACGACGCACCTACCCCCACGCTTCACGGCCTGATGGCCGAGTTCGACACTCCGAAAGCGCTCGTCGCCGCCGCCGAGCGGGCACGGCTGGCCGGCTATCGAAAAATGGACGCATATACGCCGATCCCGATCGAAGAGCTGGGCGATGCGCTCGGCCTGCGGCCGACACGGCTGCCGATCCTCGTGTTTCTCGGCGGGCTGTTCGGTTGCTTCGGTGGATTCGGGCTGGCGTACTGGACGCAGGCGATCGCCTATCCGTGGAACATCGGCGGCCGTCCGTACAACAGCTGGCCGCAGTACATCCCGGTGACGTTCGAGACGACAGTTCTCGGCGCGGCGCTGACGGCGTTTATCGGCATGTGGGCGCTCAACAAGCTGCCGCAGCCGTATCACCCGGTGTTCAACGTGCCCGAATTCGCGCGCGCGTCAACCGATCGCTTCTTTCTCTGCATCGAAGCCGGCGATCCGCGCTTCGATCCGGATGCGACGCGGCAGTTTCTGCAGGGGCTGGAGCCGGTAGGAGTGTCTGAAGTTGCGTCTTAGGTCAGTCGTTGCCCTCGCCGTGTTGTCCGGCGCGCTTGCCGCCTGTCGACAGGATATGCACGATGCGCCGCGTTACGAGGCGCTCGAAGCCAGCGCCTTTTTCGCGGACGGGCATTCGTCGCGCACGCTGGTCGCGAACACCATCGCGCGCGGTCAGCTGCGCGAGGACGAGCACCTGTACACCGGCAAGGTGGGCGGCCAACTGGTGACCGAATTTCCAATGCCGGTGACGGCCGACGTGATGGCTCGCGGCCAGGAGCGCTTCAACGTGTTCTGCTCACCGTGCCACGGTCGCACCGGCGACGGCACGGGCATGATCGTGCAGCGCGGCTTCCGTCAGCCGCCGTCGTATTACGAGGATCGCCTCGTCAACGCGCCGGTCGGGTATCTGTTCGACGTGATGACCAACGGCTTTGGCGCCATGCAGGACTACTCCGCGCAGGTGCCGGTGGCGGATCGCTGGGCGATCGCCGCCTACATTCGTGCACTTCAACTCAGTCGGCACGGAACGATGGACGACGTGCCGGCGGACCGTCGCGAAGAGCTCGAGAGCAGCCCGGTGACACCGCCCCCACCGCCGCCCGCTGGTGGGGTGCCGATCGGAGGCACCCCGACGGCCACGCCGACAGCCGCCGCGGCCGCGCCGGCGGCGGCCGCACGCCCCGCGCAGGAGAACCGTTAGCGTGGAGATGACCTACACCCCGCCCGTCGCCGAACTGGACGGTCGTCGCTCACGTGCGCTGATGGTCGGCATCGCCGGTCTCGTGCTCTGTGCCGTGGGCTTCGTCTTCGACCGTAATCATTTCTTCCGGTCGTGGCTGATCGCGTACCTGCTGTTTCTGGGGATCTCGCTCGGATCGATGGCGCTGATGATGATTCAGCACCTGTCGGGCGGCACCTGGGGCGTCTTCCGCCGCATCTTCGAGGCGTCGAGCCGCACGATTCCGTTCATGTTCGTGCTGTTCCTGCCGGTGCTGCTTGGCATGAGCAGCCTGTATGTCTGGACCCATGAGGACCACGTTCAGGCGGACGAGATTCTGCGACACAAGTCGCTCTACTTGAACGTTCCGTTCTTCATCGGGCGGGCCATCTTCTACTTCGCCGTCTGGGCGGGGTTGTCGCTGCTGCTCAACCGGCTGTCAGCGCGTCAGGACACAGGTGAGGTCGCTGTCAACCCGACCATTCAGCGCATCAGCGGCGGCGGCATTGTCATCTATGCGCTGACGGTGACGTTCGCGGGGATCGACTGGATCATGTCGCTCAACCCGCACTGGTATTCGACGCTGTTCGGGTTCCTGATGATGGGCGGCCAGGGGCTGGCAGCCCTCGCGTTCACGATCGTCATTTCGACGTTCCTCGTCACACGTGAGCCGATGAACGACCTGCTGAAGCCGAGTCACTTCCACGATCTCGGCAAGCTGATGTTCGCGTTCGTCATGCTGTGGGCGTACTTCAACTTCTCCCAGTTCCTGCTCACCTACGCCGCGAATCTCGTCGAAGAAATCCCGTACATGGTGACGCGGATGACGCACGGCTGGCAGTATCTGGCGATCTTCCTCATCACCTTTCACTTTGCGGTGCCATGGCTGCTGCTGCTGTCACGCCCCCTGAAACGGACCCCACGGCGGTTGGTCATCGTGGCGGCGTGGCTGCTGTTCGCGCGCTACGCGGACCTCTACATGATGGTCTCGCCCGAGTTCACCGCCGCCGGCCAGAACGTGCACCTTGCCGAGGGCGGAGAAGCGGTCAGCCACTTTTTCGTGCACTGGCTCGACCTGGCGGCGCCGCTGGCGATCGGCGGGTTGTGGTTCTGGATGTTCCTGACCGAGTTGCGGAAGCGGCCGATGCTGGCGGTCGGCGATCCGTACCTGCGTGAATCGCTGGCAACCGCCGGAGGTCACCACTGATGGCGCATGCGCACCCGCCTTCGCACGTAGCCAGCGCCGCCGCGCACGGTCACGGGACCGCGGACGACGAATATGACGTCACACCGCCGGGCTCGGGTCACGAACACACCGACGCGAATGTCTGGATCATCGTCAAGTTCGGGCTGTGGCTGGCGATTTCCGCGATCGTCATCCACATCGGCCTCGGTTTTCTGTTTGGCTTGTTCGTGAACCGCAGCGAGGAGGCGACCGCGCAGTTCCCGCTCGCGGTCGGCCAGGAGCAGCGGCTGCCGTCCGGGGCGCGGCTGCAGCAGTTTCCGGTCAACGAGTACTACGAGTTCCGTCTGCACGAACAGGCCGTGCTCGACAAGTACGGCTGGGTGAACAAAGAGACTGGCGTCGTGCGGATGCCGATCTCCGAAGCGATGCGCCTGGCCGTCGAGCGCGGGCTGCCGGCGCGCGCACCGCAGACCAGCTCCACGCCGGAACCCTCTGGTCAGGCGCAACCGGGTGCCGCTCCGCAACAGGTGCCCGGCCTGATGCCCGCCGACTCGAGTGCAGGCCGTACGATGGAGAGAAGAAGGCAATAGGGTTATGGCAATGGGAATTCAAAATGCAAAATGCAAAATGCAAAACGGCCATCGCCTAGCAGCCTCGCTTTTTTGCATTTTGCATTTTGCATTTTGCATTACCCCGGCGCACGCCCAGCTCCAGCCAGGCTCACCCGGTCAGATGGGCCATCAAACCGGCATCGTCGCCTCCAATGTGCCGCCGGAGTTCAAGGCGGTGACTTTTGCACAACGCCTCGACCAGCAGATGCCGCTCGACGCGGTGCTGAAGGACGAAGCGGGCCGCGCCGTGAAGCTGGGCGACTACTTTGGCTCGAAGCCGGTCGTGATGACGTTCGTTTACTACCAGTGCCCGATGCTCTGTCCGCTGACGCTCAACGGCATCTCGTCGGCGTTGAAGGCGCTGTCGTTCACGCCGGGCCAGGACTTCGAAATCGTCGTCGTCAGCTTCGATCCGCGCGACACCCCCGAAGCAGCGAACGCGAAGAAGCAGGCGCACCTCGCGCACTGGAACACGAAAGCGACGGCGGCGGGATGGCACTTCCTGACAGCCGACGCCGAGACGATCAAGACGATTACGTCCGCTGCCGGCTTCACCTACCAGTGGGACGAGAAGACCGGCCAGTTCGCGCACGTCAGCGGCGTGCTGACGCTGACGCCTGACGGCAAGCTGTCGCGGTATTTCTACGGCGTCGAGTATTCGCCGAAAGAGCTGCGGCTGGCGCTCGTCGAATCGGGCCAGGGGCGCATCGGCTCCAAGGTGGACGAGCTGCTGTTGTATTGCTTTCACTATGACCCGACCGTCGGCAAGTACGGGTGGGCGGTGATGACGCTGGTCCGGCTGGGAGGAGCGTTGACGGTGGCGCTGATCGTTGGTTTCGTACTCGTCATGCGGCGCCGCGAAGGGCGCGCTCCTGTGGAAAGGCACGCCTGAGCCTGTTTATGTCGTCCATTTTCCAACTGATGCCGGAGCAGGCGTCGACACTCGCACCGAAGGTGGACCAGCTGTACTGGTTCATCACGGGCGTCACTGCCTTCTTCGGCATCCTCGTATGTGTGCTCGTCGTGTACTTCGCGGCGAAGTATCGAACGGACAATCCGATGGCCATCGGGGCGCCGATTACCGGCTCGATTCCGCTCGAGCTCGCCTGGTCGGTGATTCCGTTCCTCATTTCGGTCGTGATTTTCGTCTGGGCGTCGCAGGTGTTCTTCGACATTTACCGGCCGCCCGATCAGACGCTGAATATCTACGCCACGGGCAAGCGCTGGATGTGGAAGTTCCAGCACCTTGACGGCAAGGCGGAGATCAACGAGCTGCATGTGCCGGTCGGCCGACCCGTCAAGGTCACGTTTACTTCGGAAGACGTGCTGCACTCGCTCTATTTCAATTCGTTCCGCGTCAAGGCCGACGCAATTCCCGGCCGCTACAGCAGCGTCTGGTTCGAAGCCACCAAATTGGGTGACTACCACATCTTCTGCGCCGAGTATTGCGGCACGCGGCATTCCGCCATGGTCGGGACCGTGCACGTCATGGAGCCGGCGGCCTATCAGGCGTGGCTCAGCGGGAGCGGTGGTGGAGGCACGCTCGCTTCGCGCGGTGAACGTCTCTTCAGCGAGCTGGCGTGCAACACCTGCCACGTCACCGATGGATCGGGTCGCGGACCGTCGCTGCACAACAAATTCGGGACGCAGGAGCAGTTGGCGAACGGGTCGACGGTTCACATCGATGAGAGCTACGTCCGTGAGTCGATCCTGACCCCGCAGACGAAGGTCGTTGCCGGCTACCAGCCGGTGATGCCGACCTTTCAGGGTCTGGTCAACGAAGAAAACGTGATGGCGCTGATCGAGTACGTGAAGTCGCTGCAGTCGTCGCCAGGCGCTGCCGCGGCGAACACGGCTGCGGTCCCGCCGGCGACAGTACCAGCGCAGGAGAACAGGTAATACCCATGGAAATGACCCTTGCGCCGCCGCGCGTCGACTATCTGAATGTGAGGCACACCGTTGCGTCGTGGCTCCTGACCAAGGACCACAAGCGCATCGGCATCATGTACCTCATCGTCGTCAGCATCGCCTTCTTCGTCGGCGGGGTCTTCGCGTCGTTGATACGCATGGAACTCGCCACGCCGGCGGGCGACCTTGTCAGCGCCGATACCTATAACAAGCTCTTCACCATGCACGGCGTGGCGATGGTGTTCTTCGTCCTCATTCCCGCCGTGCCGGCGATCCTCGGCAACTTCGTTCTGCCGCTGATGCTCGGCGCCAAGGACGTCGCCTTCCCGAAGATCAACCTCCTCAGCTGGTACGTGTTCGTCATCGGCTTTCTGTTCACCCTCTACGCGATGGTGACCGGCGGCGTCGACACCGGCTGGACCTTCTACACGCCGTACAGCAGCCGCGCCTCGAGTGCGAACGTGATGATGACGGGCATCGGCGTCTTCGTCACCGGCTTCTCGTCGATTCTGACCGGCCTCAACTTCATGGTGACGATCCACCGCATGCGCGCGCCGGGGCTGACCTGGTTCAGGCTGCCGCTGTTCGTGTGGGCCGTCTACGCGACGAGCCTGGTGCAGATCCTCGGCACGCCTGTGATCGCCATCACCGTCCTGGCGCTCGCGGTCGAGCGTGGACTCCATTTCGGCATCTTCGACCCGGCACTCGGCGGGGACCCGGTGCTCTTCCAGCACTTGTTCTGGTTCTATTCGCACCCGGCGGTCTACATCATGATCCTGCCGCCGATGGGCGCGATCAGCGAGGTGATTGCCGCTTTCTCCCGCAAGAACATCTTCGGCTACTCGTTCGTCGCCTTCTCCAGCCTGGCGATTGCGATCTTCGGGTTCCTCGTGTGGGCGCACCACCTGTTCGTTGCCGGCATCTCGGTCTATTCGGCGCTGGTGTTCTCGTTCCTCACCTATGCCGTGGCGATTCCGTCCGCCGTCAAGACATTCAACTGGACGGCGACGCTGTACAAAGGCGCGATCTGGCTGAAGGCGCCGATGATCTGGGCGCTGGCGTTCCTCGGGCTCTTCCTCGTCGGCGGGTTGACCGGCCTCTTCACCGCCGCGCTCGGCGTGGACGTGCACATCCACGACACCTACTTCGTCGTCGCGCACTTCCACTTCATCATGGTCGGCGGCGCGATCATGGGCTACTTCGCCGGCCTGCACTACTGGTGGCCGAAGATGACCGGCCGGATGTACTCGGACATCTGGGCCAAGGTCGCAGCCATCATCGTCTTCGCCGGCTTCAACCTGACGTTCGGTCCGCAGTTCATCCTCGGCTACCTGGGTATGCCGCGGCGCTACCACGTGTACCCGGAAGAGTTTCAGGTGCTGAACGTCCTCTCGTCGGCCGGCGCTTCGATTCTGGCGGTCGGCTACGTGCTGGTGGCGATTTACCTTATTGCTTCGCTGTTCAAGGGCGAATTGGCTGGCGAGAACCCGTGGCACGCGACGGGGCTCGAGTGGAAGACGCAGTCGCCCCCACTGCCTCATAACTTCGACGTGCAGCCCGTGGTGACCGAGGGCGCCTACGAGTATTCGAAGCGGGAGATCAAAGTTGTCTGACGCAGCTGCGATACCGGCCGACGCGCACGGACACGACCATCATCGGGACCTGCAGCATCACTTCGACTCGCTGGAGCAGCAGCACGAAGCGGCGACGCTTGGCATGTGGCTGTTCCTCGTCACCGAGGTGCTCTTCTTCGGCGGCCTGTTCATGTGCTATCTGCTCTACCGCGTCTGGTATCACGACGCATGGGCCGAAGGCAGCCGCGAACTCGACATCCGCCTCGGCGGTTTCAACACCGTGGTGCTCATCGGCAGCAGTTTGACCATGGCGCTGGCCGTGCGCGCTGCACAGACGGGCAAGCAACGCGCGATCGTCGGATGGCTGCTCGGCACGATGGCGCTCGGTCTGACCTTCCTCGTCGTGAAGTTCTTCGAGTATCGCGAGAAGTTCGAGGTCGGCCACGTGCCCGGCTACAACTTCCACGTCGACCCGGCGCACGCGGGCATCGCCGGTCCGATGGAGATCTTCTTCTCGCTCTATTTCACGATGACCGGCCTGCACGCCCTGCACATGGTCATCGGCTTCGGCATTCTGTCGGTGATCTGCTGGATGGCGTACCGCGGCCGCTTCTCGCCGCAGTGGTACACGCCGGTTGAGATGAGCGGCCTCTACTGGCACTTCGTCGACATCGTCTGGATCTTCCTGTTCCCGCTGCTCTATCTGGTCGACCGGACGGGACAGTAGCCATGTCGCACATATCACCCAAGTCGACCTACTACACGATCTTCGGCCTGCTGATGATGCTGACGGCACTGACCGTGTTTGCCGCGTTCCATCACCTCGGAGTGTTCAACTTTCCGGTTGCGCTCGGCATCGCGGTCACCAAGGCGACGCTCGTCATCCTGTTCTTCATGCACGCGAAGTACAGCAGCCGACTGACGAAGCTGTTCGTCGGGATGTCGTTCTTCTTCCTGCTCGTCCTGTTCTCGCTGACGCTCACGGACTATCTGTCCCGCGGCCTGAAGACGTATCCCGGCGGCGCCGGCGGTGCCGGCTACGCGCCGAAGAAGGCCGCAGCGCCGCACGAACCGGCGGCCGAAGGCGACAATGAGGCGCGATAGCGCTTCAGAGAGCGCCTAGAAGATCTCACCAAAAAAGCTCCACGCCTTCTCGCGCGCGCGGATATGCAGCGGACGCGAGCGCCACGCCTGCAGGTCCAGCTTTTTCGACTTCGTAAGGTCGTGCTCGAAGTCCTCACGCAGCCGTGCGGCAATGCCGCGGTCGAAAGCCACCACGTTCAGCTCGTCGTTCAATTCGAACGATCGATTGTCGAAATTCGCCGAGCCGACGATGCCGATTGCGCCGTCGATCACCACCGCCTTCGTGTGCATCATCGACGGCTGGTACTCGTAGACCTCGATCCCCTGCTCCATCAGCCGTTCGTATTGGGCGCGGCTGGCGAATTTCACCGGCTTGGCGTCGGTAATATCTCCTTCCGTCAGCATTCGCACGCGGACGCCGCGCTTGCGCGCCTCCGCCAGGCTCCAGGCGGTGGACTCATCGGTGATCAGATACGGAGATTGAATGTCGATCGACGTCCGCGCCGAGGCCAGCGCCAGCAGGTAGACGAGCTTCAGCGCGTTCGTGCCGCCTTCGGGTGAGCTCCAGATGACGATCGAGCTTGCGGGCCCGCGTGGTCTGGGATCGCGGGGGACGACGTCAGGCTCGACGACCCCACCGGTCTCAATCCAGTTTTCGTTGAAGGCGGCTTCGACGTCGGTGGCGGCCGGACCGGTGATCCGTACGTGCGTGTCGCGCCACTTCGGGTCCTTCTCCGCGCTTCGGATCCACTGATCGTCAATGCCGATGCCGCCGACGAATGCGACTTCGCCATCGACTATCAGCGCCTTGCGATGAGTGCGGTAATTCACCTCTTCAATGGCGCGGCTGCGAACGCGGTTGTACCAGCCAATGCGGCAGCCCGCCTTTTCCAGCCGCTGTGTGTCGTCCTTCGACAGCTTGGCGCCAAGTGAGTCGAAGACCAGGCGCACCTCGACGCCGCGTCCGGCGGCGGCGATGAAGGCCTCGGTGAATTTGCCGGCGATCTCGCTCTCGCTGTTGTAGATATAGCCTTCGAAGGCGACGCGGCGTTGCGCCGCGTCGATTGCGGCGAGCATCGCCGGAAACGCCGCATCGCCGTTCGTCAGTACCGTGTAACCGTCGCCCGTGGTCAGCGGATGTCCGGAGAGCTTGGCCAGATATCCGGGAAATACGTCGTCGGTCGCTGCAACCGACGTGCGCACGCGCAGCGTTTCCTGGTCCTGCGCGATCACCAGGCCCATGCCGATGATGATCAACACGATAACGACGACGATGATGAGGTTGCGCGGCTTGGGCAGCTTCATGCTGCCGGCAGGAATTGCAAGTCGAACGCCGATCGCTGCCTAACGGTTGAGCCAGTAGCTCGCTTTCACCATGAAAATATGCGTGGAGTCTGCGGTGAAGGTTGAGCCCAGATCGCGCAACATGCTGAACTGCCCCGGCCGGGCGTAGTCGGCCTGCGAGAGATACCAGACAAAGAACAGCGTGCTTCCCGGCTTGTATTCCCACCGCATCACGACGTTTCCGCGTAGTGATTTCGTATTGAAATCCGGGTTCCACGGGATCGTCACCGGCTCGAACTCGAAGCTCTTCGGCGCTGCGAGTCGCCGGATGTTGCCGTAGTCGCCGACCGCGACAAACGGCTGCAGGTACGTCTGGACGGTCAAGTCGCGCGTGAACGCGTATGTCGTTCGGACTGTCACGTCGACGACATCGCGATCGAGCGTTCCGTACACGTGGTCGATGACGCCGTCACCGTCCGCGTCGACGTTCTGAATCCACTGCGCCGGGTCTTCGGCGTAGTTGTAGTTCAGGGAAAGCGAGGCCTGCAGCCGGTCAGATGGCTGGAGTGACACATACGGCGAGTAGGTGCCGCCGCCACTGCTCGCGTCATTGCGGAATCGGTTTCCGTAAAACCCAATCGACCACGGTTTCCGAGAGTCGCTGTTGAACCGATAGAACATTCCCGTATTGCCGGGTCGCACAATTGGTGGCCCGCCACGGGTGTCGAGATCGTCGAAGATCTCGAAACTCCGCCAGCCGCCAGCGACGACCTGCCAGAAGTTGAGAAAACGCACGTTGAAACCGTACTCGGTGTACCGGCCAATCAGCAGTTTTTCGTCCGTCCAGTCGTTGCCGAAGTACGCGAACCCCCAGATGCTGCGCAGCTTTTTCCCAGGATCCGGGTTGCCGATCTCGAACGTTCCATTCACCTGACTGCGATTCCCGCGCGATCGGAAAAAACCCATGTCGGCGACGCGGAAGTCACGGCCGAAATGGTCGTAGTGGAAACCGGTATTGAAGTGTTTGCGCGAGTAGTTCAGATTGGTGAGGCCGCCGCCGCTCGTTTTCATCCCGCCGGGGCCAGGCGCTCGCGTCGCCACCCAGTGGCCGTTCAGGTTGGCGCGGTTGCGATCCCAGCGCAGGTTGTAGTCGAAGCCGCCGGTAAACGCGTCGTCGACCTGCTCCCGGATCACCCCGGTGACGATCGCGCCGACGTTGGACGTGCCTTTCAACACATCCCGCTGGATCCGCGCCACGTTGTAGGAGGTAGCCGGCTCAATCAGCCGTTCGGTTCGCGTGTAGGTCGTCGCGCCGTCGACGCCCAGCAGAGGGGTTTCGACGTCGGCGTATTCGCGCGCCGTCAGCGCCGTCAGCGCGCCATACGTCCAGCCGCGGCCTTTTCCAGTCAGCTTCGTCGCGCCGAGAATCGTCGTTTCGGCCGGAGCGTCGACCAGCCGTTGGTCTGCGTCGATCGACAGCCGGCCCGGCGAGCGGCCGATGCGACGCGAGTGAAACAGCTGGAACAATCCGTAGGGCGGAACGAACGTCCGGCTGTCTTCGAGGAAGAAGGGCCGTTTTTCCGGGAAAAAGGTTTCGAACACCGAGAGGTTCAGCACGGCCGGGTCCTGTTCGACCTGGCCGAAGTCAGGATTGACCGTTGCGGAGAGTGTGGCGCCCGTGCCGAGGCCCATTCGTGCGTCCAGACCCGTCGCCGCGCCGCCTTCGCCGGCCCGATCCGGCACGAACTCGGCGCGCGTCAGCGCGTATGGAATCAGCTCCAGTCGTCGCGGGGAGGGCAGTCGGTCATCGAAGACCAGGTGCCCGAAGAACGACACTTCGCCCCGTTCGCCCCGCGGCTTCGCCACCCAGGTGCCGCTCTCGCTTTTGCGGCGGATTTGGCGCTGGACGTTGAACCCCCAGATCTGACCCGCGTCCGGTGACGAAGAAAAACGCATCTGCGAGAACGGAATGCGGAATTCTGCGGTCCATCCCGTTTCCGTGATCTGCGTGCGCACGTCCCAGACGGCGTTGTAGTCGGTGTCGCGGTTCGTATCGTCGTAAAAGGTGAAATCTCCCTGCCAGCCGGACGGATTCGTCGAGAAGTTGTACGCCGTCTGATGATCGTGACGGGCGTCGAATCCGATGGTGATTGAATCTGTGGGCGGGGTTTCGTCACGGCGCCCGAGCCCGGCGGCGATCTCACTGACGCTGGAGTCGAATGCGGAAACCGCCACGTAGACGTACCGATCGTCGAAGGCTACCTGTACCCGGGTCGGATCCGTCATCGGCCTGCCGTTGTCGGGGTCGCGCTGAGTCAGATCGGTGCCGACATCCGCAAATTGCCACGCTTCGTCGGAAAGACCGCCGTCGATGGAGGGTGGTGTCCCCGTCAGGTGCAGAGCGTGGACGACCTTGCCCTCTTTGAACTGACGATTCGGCTCGTCGCTCGCGGCGAGGATCTGAGCCGACGCCGCGCCGGGTGAACTGGCCGACTGGTCCTGCGCCATGGCTGGATGCGCGCACAGGGCCAGCCCGGCCACAGCGGCGATGCTGTACCTGATCGAAGGGCTTGTGCGCACCACACCTTGGACCCCGTTGCGACCAAAATGGTTGGCAAGATTCAACGTGCTTCGGTAGTACAAACCTGGTGAACGGCAAATAGTTACAAACGAAGGAACCACGTGCGCGCGATTGTTCTCGAGCAAAACGAGGTGCAGCTCCAGCAGGAGCGGCCCTCTCCAAACCCGGCAGCGGACGAAGTGCTGGTCCGCGTCACGCGGGCAGGTGTCTGCGGAACCGACCTGCAGCTGATTAAGGGATACATGGGATTCCACGGTGTCCTCGGCCATGAGTTTGTCGGTGTCGCCGAGTCCGGCCCATATGCCGGGCAGCGTGTCGTCGGTGAAATCAATTGCGCGTGCTGGACCTGCGACACCTGCCGCCGCGGGCTGCAGACGCACTGCCCGAATCGCACGGTGATCGGCATCCTGAATCACGACGGCGCGTTTGCGGATCTCATTGCCGTCCCGCAGCGAAATCTGCACCGCGTGCCGGACTCGATACCGGATGACATGGCCGTCTTCGTCGAACCGGTGGCTGCCGCCTTTCAGATTCCGGCGCAGCTCGTCATCAACACGTCCGACCGCATCATCGTCCTTGGCGACGGGCGGCTCGGCAACCTGTGCGCGCAGGTGCTCGCCTCGATCGCGGACGATGTGCTGGTCGTTGGCAAGCATCCGGAGAAGCTCGCGCTGCTCGAATCGATGGGCGTGCGGACGGCGCTGCTGTCGGATTCACTGCCCGAGCGTGCTGCCGACGTCGTCGTGGATTGCACCGGGTCGGAGTCCGGCCTGCCGTCCGCGCTGAAGCTCGTGCGACCGCGGGGGACAATCGTCCTGAAGACGACGGTCGCCGGAGCACAGACACTCGCCTGGGCGCCGTTCGTGATCGATGAGATTACGCTGGTCGGGTCGCGGTGCGGACCGTTCGATCGCGCGCTCGAGGCCCTCGAGCACGGCCTGATCGACGTCGAGCCGTTGATCATGGCTCGCTTCAGTCTGTCGAAGGGGCTGATGGCGCTGCAGCGTGCGCAACAGAAGGGCGTCTTGAAGGTTCTCTTGGAGATGGATTAGTCCAATTGAGATCAGCGCAGCCCCTTCCATTGGCCGTCTGTGCCTTGTGGCTGGCGACCTGCACATCTGCCCCAACTTCGGATTCGTCGGAAGCCGGCGCATCCACCACTGCACACATCGTCGAACGCGAGCGCCTCTCGATGGGCTCGGAAGTGCGCCTGACCGCGTGGACCTCCGACGAGGCGCGCGCGCTGCGGGCGTTCGAACGCGTTTTCGACGAGTTCGACCGGCTCGATCGGCTGTTGAGCGTGTGGCATCCGGAGAGCGACGTCGCGCGCGTCAACGCCGCGGCAGGACAGCACCCGGTGTCGATTCAACGCGACACGATGGACGTGCTGCAGGTGGCACGGCGCGTCAGCGACTGGACGAACGGCAAATTCGACGTCACCTTCGGGGCGTTGTCAGGTCTCTGGAAGTTCGACCACGACCAGGACGATCAGATTCCCGCTCCCGCGTTGATCGGCGCGAGGCTCCCGCTTGTCGATTACCAGCAGCTCGTCGTCGACGACAGGGCAGCGACCGCGTTTCTACGTCGCGCCGGCATGCGCCTGCATCTCGGCGGTATCGGAAAGGGATACGCCGTCGACAGGGGAGCCGCAATTCTGCACGACCAGGGGATCGACGATTTCCTCATTCAGGCGGGCGGCGATCTCTATGCGGCGGGACGACGCGGCGACCGCGCCTGGCGAAGCGGCATTCGCGATCCTCGTGGTCCGCCAGATCGGATCTTCGCCGTGATGGATCTGCACGACGAGACATTCAGCACATCGGGCGACTACGAGCGGTTCTTCATGCGCGGCGGCCGCCGGTATCACCACATCCTGGATCCCGATGAAGGCCAGCCAGCTCACGGGTGCCGCAGTGTGACCATCGTGGCAAAACAGAGCGTGCTCGCCGACGGACTGTCGACCGGCGTCTTCGTGCTCGGCCCTCAGGCCGGGATGGCGCTGATCGAAAAACTTCCCGACGTCGAGGGAGTCATTGTCACGTCTGAAAACGCCGTGATCGTATCGACGGGGCTCAGCGGGCGCCTGGAGCTGCGGCAGTTGCCGACCGACGCGCCGTGATCGCTTCCTTGCGGATGATGATCAGATGGTGCGGACACTTGTTCTTGTTCTCGTAGAGGCGCTCGCAATCATCACAGCGGACGCACTCGCTGAGCACGATCTGCGGCCCGCGAATAGCGCCCCACTCGCACGCCTTCTCGCAGATGCGGCAGTGCCGGCACTCGGACCAGCGCTTGATGCGGAAGACCGTCAGCTTCGATAGCAGACCAAGCGCCGCGCCCACAGGACAGAGAAAGCGGCAGTAAGCGTTCCGCACGAACAGCGAGACGACGAGCAGCACGCCGAGCGCAATCCACAACGGCGTCGTCCCGTGCATGCCGAACATCCAGAACGGCTCGATGTAGGGATAGATGAGCGGATCGCGCGTAATCAGGAAATACCCGATCGCAAACACGAGAATGCCGTACTTGATCAACGAGGCACGCCGCTCGAGCGTGCGCGGGATCTTGACCTGCCATCGTCGCGGCGCCACGCGGTCGAGCAGTTGCGTGAATGCGCCGAAGGCGCACAGCCGCCCGCAGTAGACGCGTCCCCACAGCACCGTTGACACCACGGTGACGATAGCCAGGAGATACCACGACAGGTTCTGGCGGAAGATCGGAAGGTTCCCGCCGAACAGGCCGAACACATTGACGATCGAGATCAACTGGCTCTTGTAGAAACCGAGAAAGGCGACGGCGGCTGCGAGGGTCGCGTACTTGAGCGCGACGCTTTTACGGAAGAAGCTGACGAACGCAAACGTGATGAACGCGCCAACGGCGAGAAGATCGGGTGCCTGTGTCCGCAGATCCTCGCTCCAGCTCGGCACGTCCTCGTCTTCGTCTTCGAAGTTCCACCCGCCAGCGGGCTGCGCCTGGGCTCGATCGCCGGCCTCAGGTGCCTGGGCGCGACCGGTCGCCGCTACCGCGAGGAACACGACGAACGCGACGAAAAACGTCAGGCGGGTCACTGTGACGGGGGCGGTGCAATGAGCTCACGTGCGACCCGCCGGGAGCTGTTGCGAATGGCCCGTACGGCGCTCGACATGGTGATCGTGGCGCGCGACACGGCGTCGATGTCCGAACCCAGGCGGAATGGATCCCGCACGTCCTTCCCCTTGAACTGCGCCCCGAATGCGGGCCGATCGATCGAGAAGTCTCCATACGGCTCGTGATGGTCGGTGACGATGACGCCCGTCAGCAGGCCTTTGACGTCGATGCCGACGAGCATCACGATCGGACCGCCGTAGCCGCGTTCGAGCGGCGCCACTTCGGTCGTAAAGAAGGCGTAGCCGATAACGTTTTGCGTGCCCGGGCCGGCGTACGCCTTGATGTGTGGCGGCTCGCCGCCTTTGGGCGAAAATGCGGTGGCTGCCGGAAAGAGCTGCTTGAGGCGTGCCGGCAGCGGGTCTGCCTGGCCTCCGGCCGTGATCACGATCGTTGCACCCACGACGAGCGTGACTGCGGCGGTTAAACGCTTCAGGATGGGTTCCTCCGGGCCCGAAAATTATATAGGGACGTATGCACAGACACATGACCCCGTGGCTGACGCTCCTGCTCATCGCTGCTGCCGTCTCGCTGGCGGGCGGGCAGGCGCCCGCCGACCCACCGAATCCGCTGACGAGCGTCAAACGTCTCAAATGCCGATTCCCCACTGCGTCGACGGCGGCGTGGAAAACGGGGGATCCGCAGGTGCAGATCAAGACGCAGGAGCTGCTGTTCGAGATCAACGCCATCGACGTGCAGGACGGAACCGCCGAGTACCTCGGCACAGCCGGGCGCGCCTACGTCACCGCCGTGCTCTCGGGCTGGAGCCTGTATTTCGTCGAAAACTCCGTCGGCCAGCTGAACGTCACCACCGTGTTCGCTCAGGAAGCCGCACCGAAACGTCTGAAGGCCGTCCACTCTCGCCACGGCTATCTGCAGATGACGGTCGGCAAGTACATCGCTGAGCCGTCGGTGTCGCAGAACTATGGCGACTGCGAGATTGTCGAGTAGCGCGCGTTCGAGGCGCGGCATGAACCGCTAGAACCACGCGGGCAGATTCTTCTTCGTCTCGCGCAGGATTTCGAGGACGGCCTCGCCGCCGGGAGCGACGTGAGCGTAGCGCGGCGCGCGCTCTTCACCGCTGAAGATCCGTTTCATCCGACGGAAGACCATCTCACGCGCGGTATCCGGCAGAGCATCGAACGCCGCCGAATACACCATATAGCTGCACGGATAGCGCATCAGCCGCCGCTTCAGATCGAGGTCACGCAGCGATCGCCCTTTCATGTCGCGAGGTCCTTCGCCGGCAAAATGTTCGGCAAACCCAGAGGTCCCGGCAATGTCCTCCAGCGGCGCTTCATCAACGAACACCATGTAGTCGACGAGCTCGTTGATCGCAGCCGTCAACGACGCCAGACGTGCAGGCGCCTGCTGCGCCGCAGCGAGACGCGCCAGCCAGCCGACTCGAGTGATCAGATTCATGAGGCGCGCCTGATGTTCGAAAACAAGGAGGGCGACAACGTCGCTATACGGTGAGAGGTAACCGTCAGGATTGAATCGCCCAGCGAGCGTCATCAACGTGCGGGATGCATTCCAGGCGGGAAGCTCCTGGGCGCGCCGGTCGGAAAGGGTCAGATTGCCGAGATGTTGCTGCGACCCGTGTCGGCCAGTCACATACCAGCCGCCCCAGCGCTCCTGCATCGGTGTGCGCTGATCCATGTTGGCGTTGCCGAGCCACGGCAGCGGCGATCCATCGACTGCCGTCGGAATGCTTCGCAGCAACAAACCAGGCACTCCTTCGGCGGCGGCGGAGTTGTGGCAGCCGAGGCAGCGATTGTCCGCCGCGAGCTGTGGAGTCGGCGCCGGGATCTGGGGAAGAAGATAGAACCCGATTCCCTGCGTCGGATCGTGAGCTGCGACCTCGATGAAGCCCCCGCGCATCCACGCCACCGCGACGCTGTCGTTGAAGAAGATAGTGCGCGGGTTCGACGGGTTGATCAGCGCCGATTGCAGACTCGTTTTGGAGAACACCGCCATCTGCGATTCGACTGGCACGTCGAGCTGCTCGAGCAGTGAACGGAGGTAGCCGGAGGTGCCGTCGAACTTCAGTGATGCCGTCCCCTCGAGTAGTCGCCGATTCAGCTCTGCAACGCGATCCGAACGCACGCTTGTTCGATACGCGATGGCGGGGTGGTCCAGCTCAACGGCGTCAGCGTCGAAGGTGCGTGATTGCGCGATGGCCGTTGCGGCAATCCACACAACAGCCAGAAGTGCTGTGAGCGCACTGATGGCTCTACGGCCGGGGCGGCCGGAACCGTCTGCTACCATTGGGGAATGTCCCGCACGATCGGGTTCATTCTAGCGGTGGCGCTCGGCGCGGGCGTGCTGTTTTCCGCCGCGACGAGCAGCGCCCAGCGGCCACCGGAGGGCCAGCAGCTTGTCGAAAAGCGCTGCCAGGGATGTCACACCCTGCGCCGCATCGAGACGGCCGCAAAGGACGCCGATGGGTGGCGGCAGACCATCCAGGTGATGATTCAGGACGGCGCCGAGATCGAGGAAGGCGAAATCCCGTTGATGGTGCAGTTCCTGACGCGCGAGCACGGTCCCGTACCGGACGGCCCGGGCAAGCAGATCCTGCTGAACACCTGCACGATGTGCCACAACCTGCAGCGCATCAAGAATGGTCGCCGTTCCGCTGAGGAATGGGAAGAGACACTGCTGGCGATGCTGAACGAAGGCGCCCCCGTCTCGGACGAGCAGTTCCCCGTCATCCACGACTATCTCTCGCGCCACTTCGGCGTCGAGTAAACCTCCAGGTAAATCGCCGGCGGCATCCGTCGTGCCACGACATGTCGTGGGTCACAGGTATAGTCCCCTTCTGTCGCGTGCGCTGGTAGAATCTGCGGTCTCGCCGAGGTAACGGGTCGTGTTACTACCTGCTCTCGTGACATCAACTGAACGTGATGAGCGGCTTCGCCTGGTGCTCGATGCGGCGGAGATAGGAACGTTCGTCTGGTACATTCCTGAAGATCTCTGCGAGCCGGACGAACGGATGCACGTTCTCCTCGGCTCTCCAACCGAGCGCACATACTCCCTCGCGCAGGCCATCGGCACGCTCGTTCATCCTGACGACCGATCGCGGATTGGCGACGCTGTTGCTCGGGCGATCGAGACGGGTGGCAGCGGATTGCTGCGCGAGGAGGTCCGCATTCTGCAGCGGGACGGCTCGCTGCGGTGGCTCAATGTCGTTGCTCAGACTGCGTTCGAGAAGGCAACCGGCGAGACTGGAGCCGATGCCGTCGGCGCGCGGGCGACGCGGATGTTCGGAATTGCAACGGACATCACCGACCGCAAACGCCGTGAAGCGGGCGCCGCGCTGCTCGATCAGATCGCAGACGATTGTGCGTGGTTCTCGTCCGTGGAAGACATCATGGACGTGGTCGGGCGACGTCTGGGTGCCTATCTAGACGTCCCGTCCGTCTGTCTCGTGCACGTCGACGAACCGCACGACGAGCTGCGCATCGTTCACGTGTGGAACGAGGAGGGGACGCCGATCAGGCCGCCGGCGGTGCGGATCTCGGATTTCGTCAGCGAAGAGTTCTGCCGCGCCGCGCGCGCCGGCAAAACCCTCCTCGTGCACGACAGCAAACTCGACCCACGCACCAACGCCGGCGCCCACGCCAGCCTGCGAATCCGCGCGTTCATGAGTGTCCCTTTCATTCGCGACGGTAAGTGGAAGTTTCTGCTCGGCGTCTGCGATTCGCGCCCGCATGTCTGGTCAGGCGATGACGTCAGCCTGTTCGAACAGATCACCGGACGCCTGTTCGCTCGGCTGGAGCACGCACTGGCGGAGGAGGCAGTCGCCAACGATCTGCGCGACACGCAGTTGCTGCGCGATCTCAGCGGCCGCCTCGTGTCCGAGTCCGACACGCAGACGTTCTTTGACGCCATCGTCGCTGCTGCGATATCAATGACCGGCGCAAGCACCGGGGCGCTTCAGCTGCTCGAACCGGGCGGCGAGAAACTGAGGCTGCTGGCGCAGCAAGGATTCGATGCGCAGCTGGTTCCGCGTTTCGGCATAATCACCGCCGCCTCGCCCACTGCATGGGGCCGGGCGCTGGCGACCGGGCAACGAGCGGTCGTTTATTTCGATGATCCGGCGATTCCGGATCCGGATGGTGCAATCCAGTTGGTTCTCCAATCTGGTATCCGCTCCGCCCAGTCGACGCCGCTGGTGACGCGCGCCGGCCGCACCGTCGGCATGCTCTCCACGCACTGGGCGGAGTCGCGCCGCCGGCTGACAGAACGCGAGCTTCGCTTCCTTGATCTCCTGGCGCGCCAGGCTGCCGAGATGATCGAGCACCGCCGCAGCGAGGACGCGTTGCGGGAGAGCGAACGGCGCTTGAGCGAGGAGCTGGCCGACACCAAGCTGCTGCAGCAGCTCAGCGCGCAGATGATCGAGGACCAGGGCAGCGCGTCTCTCTACGACACGCTGCTCGACGCGGCGACGACGATCGTGCGTTGCCAGGGTGCGAGCTTGCAGATGCTGCACGCGGAACGCGGTTGGCGCGGCGAGCTGCAGCTGCTGACCACTCGGGGCTTCACCGAAGAGGCGAGACGACTCTACAAATGGGTGGGCGCGGACGGCGGAACAACGTGTGCGATGTCGCTCCGGTCCGGCTCGCGAGTCGTCGTCCCGGACCTCACGCAGTGCAACCTGATGGCCGGCAGCCCCGATCAGGCGAGACTGCTGGACCTTGGTTTCCGGGCCGCACAGACGACGCCGCTTGTCTCTCGCGGTGGTCGTACGGTCGGGATGATCACGACATACTGGACCGAGCCGCACCAGCCGTCCGAGCGCGATTTCCGTCTCCTCGACATCCTTGCGCGTCAGGCCGCAGACCTCATTGAACGGACGCAGGCCTCCGAAGCGTTGCGGCGCAGCGAGAGCCGATTGAAGGAAGCTGACCGGCGCAAGGACGAATTCCTCGCCACGCTCGCCCACGAGTTGCGCAACCCGCTTGCCCCGCTGCGCACGAGCCTCGAGCTGATTCGCCTCTCCGGCAACACGCCGGCGGCGGTCGAGGAGGTGCGCGGCATGATGGAGGAGCAGGTCGGTGTGCTGATTCGGCTCGTCGATGACCTGCTCGAGGTGTCGCGCATCACGTCGGGGAAGATTCGGCTGCAGCGCCGGCCGACCGCACTCGCGACGCTCGTCTCCAGCGCCGTGCAGGCCAACCGCGAAGCGCTTGACGCCGGTCAGCTGACGCTCGAAGTCGACATCGCCGCGGCACCGGTCCTGATCGACGCCGACCCGATACGCTTCGTGCAGATCATTTCCAATGTGCTGCACAACGCCGTCAAGTTCAGCGACGCGGGCGGACGCATCAGAATTGCCGCGACGGTCGCGCCCGGGGACGATGGTGATCGGGACGTGGTCACACTGACGGTGGAGGATTCGGGGATCGGCATTCCTCAGGAGATGCTGCCCCGCGTCTTCGAACTCTTTGCGCAGGCGGATGCGACGGCAAGCCGCTCACACACCGGCCTGGGTATCGGCCTGGCGCTGGCGCGGCGTCTCGTCGAGATGCACGGCGGATCGATTGAGGTGCATAGCGACGGAGCCGGCCTGGGCAGCACGGTTACGGTGCGCGTGCCTGTCTCGACGCATATTGCGGAGACACGCCCGGCGCCGCAGCCGACGGCGCCGCGCATCACCCGTCGCGTCGTTGTCATCGACGACAACCTGACGGCGGCGACTGCGCTGCACCGGCTGGTGACCGTGCTGGGCGGTGAGTGCCGCGTCGCTG